>JAABUL010004174.1_pt1 | contig 19791 bp, 15 predicted proteins | sample 5559151 | NCBI WGS metagenome assembly JAABUL01 (sample SAMN10711876, study PRJNA513368) | rock metagenome | isolation source: Antarctica rocks | place: Antarctica: Victoria Land, Pudding Butte sud | reverse complement strand
GCCCCGGCGGCCTGCTCGTGCGCGCGGAGCCGCTCGATGACGCCTGGCAGGCCGTGCAAAACCTGCCCGGTGTGACGGGCGCGCGCATCGTCGACGGCGCCATCCGGCTCGTCACCGACCCCGCCAATGCCGCGGCGATCAACCGCGCGCTGGTGCAGGCGGGCCTCGCGGTCAGCGAACTGCGCCCGTCCACGAACTCGCTGGAGCAGGTCTTCTTCGAGCTGACCGAGGGCGCGGCGGCGCAACAGATACCAGGGTCGCCACAGGGCGCGGCCATACAGCAAAGCGCTGGAACGGGGGTACCACAATGATCGGTGTTTTCTCGGCCGAATGGTTCAAGTTGCGCAAACGCGCGGCTACGTACATCATTGGAGCGATCTGGATCGCCCTCATTCTCCTGCTCGAATATCTGCTGGCCTACTACTTCTCAAAAAGCGCGGGACGCCCGCGCAATGGCGGCGGCTTCAATGCCAAGGCGGTCATCGACGCCTTACTGCCACGGAATATCGTCCACTACATGGTCCCAGGGAACACAACGCTGGGCGGCGCCCTGGTGCTCATCCTGGCGGCCCTCATCGGGGGGAGCGAGTTCGGCTGGTCGACGCTCAAGACGATCTTTACGCAGCGTCCCACGCGCCTTAGCGTGTTCACGGGTAAGCTACTGGCGCTACTGCTGCTGCTCGTCATATTTGTCGTGCTGGCCTTCATCGCGGCAGGTGTCGGCAGCCTCATCGTCGCGGCCAGTGAGCACGCCACGGTCGCATGGCCGCCGCTGGGCGACATTCTGAAGGGCGCGGGCGCGATGCTGCTCGTCTTCGCCGCCTGGGCGGCCGTGGGGTTGGGCCTCGCGGTGCTCTTCCGTGGAACGGCGCTGGCTATCGGTATCGGGCTTGTCTACGCGCTCGTCGTCGAGGGCCTGATCGGCGTCTTCGCCGCTCAGAACGATGTTGTCAAGACCATCAGCAACGGGTTGTTGGGCACGAACGCGAGCGCGCTCGTCGACCCCTTCCGCGCCTCGTTCGGCGGCTTCCGCGCCAGCACGTCCGGCCCTGTAGGCGTGGGGCAGGCCGCCATCACGCTGGGTGTCTACGTCGTGGTGTTCGTGCTCCTCGCCGCGATCCTGCTGCGGCAGCGCGACGTCACCTAAAGGCAGACGTCATATCGCGCCCTCTTGTTACTCTCCCCCTCAATATATCACGGCACGATGCTTGCTCTAGGTGAGCCAAGCCAACGCACCCATGCCCCAAGTTTTGATGCGGGTGTGCACGGCTATCGGCGCCATGAAAAAACGGTGGTCAGGCCGCCGTCTTTTCATGGCGTCGGATAGCCCGCACGGCAGCTAACCGAAGGTGGATGGGCGCTTGTTCTTATGGCTACATTAAGGGCTTGGGTAAAGGGGAGATACGATGGAGACACGACAGGACGGGAACAGGTGGTATGGGGCGCGCTCACTGACGCGGGGCGCCGCGTTGGTGGTGGCCGGTGGGCTGATCGGCGGTGGAGTTGCCGTCGCCCACAACGCTGAAGCGCAGGGGACCGGCGCCGCGGTAGCAACGAACAGGCTGGCCGCCTACGCGCCAACCTCTATCGAGCAGACGCGCGAGGCCGCGATCAAGAAGGTTGCTCCGGCTATCGTGGAGGTACAAACCAACAGCGGGCTCGGCTCCGGTGTCGAGATCACCAAGGACGGCTATATCGTCACCAACAACCACGTCGTGGCGGGCACGCGGCAGGTGCAGGTGGTCCTCAACAACGGCAAGACGGTCAGCGCGACGGTCAAGGGAACGACATCCGTGCTTGATCTCGCCGTTATCAAGATCAACGACGGCTCTAATCTGCCCACGGTGTCTTACGCCGACTCGTCGCAGCTCACGGTGGGGCAGTCGGCGCTGGCCATCGGTAACCCTCTGGGTATCGTCAGCACGGTCACGGACGGGATCGTTAGCGCGGTGCATCGCGTTATTCAGGAGGGCCAGAACAGCCAAGGACGCATCTACAACGCGGTCCAGACCAGCGCGCCGATCAATCCAGGCAATAGCGGCGGCGCGCTGATCGACCTGAGCGGCCAGCTCATCGGCGTTCCTACGCTGACCGCCGTCGACCCGCAGTTCAACGCGCCGGCCAACGGCGTTGGCTTCGCCATCCCTTCGAACACTGTCAAGAACATCGCGTCGCAGATCATCCAGTATGGCACGGTCAAGCACAGCGGCATCGCGGCCCTGGGGACCTCAGCCGTCACCGTCACGCCGCAGGCTGCCCAGCAGAACAACCTGCCGGTTAGCCAGGGCGTCTTGATCGGGGCCGTGTCGGCGAACGGGGCCGCCGCGAAGGCTGGTCTACGCAAGGGCGACATCATCACCCAGATCGACGGCACGGATGTCGCGTCGTTCGAAACCCTACTCACTATCCTTGGGCAAAAGAAGCCCGGCGACACCATAAGCGTCACCGCATACGCGCCGCAAGGCGGCAAGAAAACCTATAAGGTCACGCTTGGTGAGTTGAACGTCAACGGCTAGGCTGTTAGTGGAGAGTGGCGAGTGTTTAGTTGGTTCAAGCGGGGCGGCAATCGACGTTGCAAGCAACACTAGTTGCCCGGTCATCTCGCCACTCGCCACTCCTCACGCCGCTTCCTCTTTCTGTCGCGTCGCCACCCAGGTGTCGGGCGTGGGGCCGCGGCGCAGCCGGCCTTCGCGGGCGAGCAAGCGCGCGGAGCCGGCAATGGTCGCCATGGGCATAGCGGCGACAGGCGACCCACGGCGGCGGGCGGCCACCAGGATCTCCCATGCGTCTAGCGGGCGTCCCTCCGCGCGCAACAACTCCTCCAGCGCGTCACCGATGCTGAGGGCGGCGTAGCGCTGTGGCGACACCACGTCGCCGGCGTGCACGACGAACCGGCGCGGGCGCGTCGTCGTCGCGCCCCATTGCACGGCGACGCGTACCCCATCGAGCAACTCCAATTGTCGCGTCCAGCGCCGCGCGACCTCCTCGGGACGCTCTCCATCCGCCGCTTGCACGACAATCTCACGTAATCCATCGCCTGCCATAACTCTCCCTCTACTCCCTTTATGCTCCTCTAGCCCTTTTTCTTTTCATGCTTCATGCGCAATTGTCACACACCATGCCGTCCGCCCCTTCAACGGGTTGGTTGCACAGCGGACACAACCCATCGGCTTCGTCCGCCACGCCCAAGCTATGCGTGGACCGCCGCTCACTGCCACCAGCCGCGCGGGCCAACTCGCGCGTCGCCTCGATGACCGGCGAGGTCAGCGGCTGGAGGGTGCGCAATACCCCTCGTAGCCGCGGCCTCGTAACCGCCGCGCCCCCGCCCATAGCCGCTGTCGTGCCATGGATCTGCTCGAAGTCGGCCAGGGCCTTAGGGAAGCCGATGTCCATGCCCTTGTTCTGGCTCTTAACCCACTTGTAGTCACACACGTACACGTAGAGATCGGCCATGGTACGCCCCTGGAAACCCGCAGGCACACCGCTCGTCTCCAGCAGTTTGGTGATCGGTACGTAGACGTACTCGTACCAATCGGCGGCGGCCGCTTTGAGGGCGGTGTCCTTACCGTTCTCACCTAGAAAGAAGCGGTGCTCGCGGATCTGGTTGCCCAGTTTGCGGTAGTTGCCGGTTTCGGTTAGCACGATGTCGGTCAACCCGGTTAGCCGCTCGAAATACACCCGCTCGTTGTTCAGGCGGTTAGGCACGCTCGTAACCGGAAGTAAGAACTCGTGCGCCAGCGCATCGAGATACAGGTAGCCGAGCGCGCGCGCCGCGGCCACGCGATGGTGGCCGTCGACGACGTAGTATTTGCCGCGCCACGCGTAGACCTCGATCGGCGGCAGCGGCGTATCTTGACGCATCGCCCCATAGACCGAACGGTAGCGGGTGGAATTGGCGCCGTCTTTGCGCGGCAGGAAATCCTTGGTCAACCCCTCGACTTTTGGCGTCGAAACGCTGCCGACGATGCGCCGCACCTCGATTGGCAGGAGGCGTGGCGGCAGGCGGGTCAGCCCATTGGCGCGTCCGCTCTCCTCGTCAAAGCTTTTTAGTGCCGGCACAATAAATCCCTCTCTCAGTGAGACAGCGCTGCAAAAACAGGCAGCCTTTCCCTCCCACTAGTGCGGGAGAGAAAGGCTGCGTTGCCTCGTCATAGACCCTTTTATAATAGTTAGTAGCAGCAGCTAGCTGCTAGTTACTCGTACGTGACGAGCGATATCAAATAGTGGTGAGACTCTCACCACCCACTATTGTATCACGTTTACAACGTTTACTGCTGTGGACATCACGTACGGAAAGATGACTAGAGTCGGGCCGGGCTCGTGTCTAGCCATAGCCCCAGCACGCTGGCCAACTTACGCAGCGTTTCTTGCGCCGCCCGCACGTCCCCACCCTCCGCGGCCGCCTGTCGTATAGCCACGGCCACCTCGCGACAAGAAGTGATGGCATGGGGCGTCTGCAGGTCGTCGTCCATGGCATTGAAGAAACGTTCGCGCTGCCGCGACACATCGAGCGCACGTCCCGTACCGCCCTCTGCCCCGGCCGCCTCGCGCATCTGGGCCGCTGGCGCGTCCATCGTTTCCGGCCCGTTCGTTTGGTACTCCCACACGCCGCGATAGTGGTGGTCGAGCAGGTAGAGGCGCAGCGCGTCGGGGTGATGCGCGTGCAGGACATCGCGCACGAAGGTCATGTTGCCGAGCGACTTGCTCATCTTCTCGCCGTCTTGCCGCACCATCGCTGTATGCACCCAGTAGCGCGCGAAAGGCGCGACCCCCGTGTAGGGCACGGACTGCGCGATCTCACACGAGTGGTGGGGGAAGACGAGGTCGGAGCCGCCGCCATGGATGTCGATTTGCTGGCCCAGGTAGCTCAACGAGAGGGCGCTACATTCGATGTGCCAGCCCGGACGCCCTTGCCCCCATGGGCTCTCCCACGATGGCTCGCCGGGCTTGGCCGCTTGCCACAGCACGAAGTCGAGCGGGTCCTCTTTGTTGGGATCATCGGGATAGTTGCCGTTGGCGTTGGCCGTGGCCAGCATCTCGTCGTAGGAGAGGGTCGTCAGGGTTTGCCCAAAAGCGGGATCGGAGTCGACGCGATAATAGACGGAGCCGCCGCGCTCGTAGGCCAGGCCGCGATCGAGCAAGGCGTGGGCGATCTTGACCATTGTAGGGATCTCATTGGTGGCGCGCACGTAGAGCTCAGGGGTCGTCACGTTGAGCGCGGCCATGTCGCGTAGGTAGATGGCGGTCTGTTCGCGGCCGAGCGCGTCCCAGGCCACGCCGTCGCGCGCGGCGCGCTTGAGAATATCGTCGTCGATGTCGGTGACGTTCTGGACGTAGCGCACGTCATAGCCCTTGTGGGCCAGATGCCGCGCCAACGTATCGAACGCGACATAGGTAAAGCCGTGGCCGACGTGCGTCGTGTCGTAGGGCGTGACGCCGCAGACATACATGCTCACGGTATTGTCGCGCACGGTGAATGGCTCGACCGCGCGTGTCGCCGTGTTGTATAGCCTCATAGATGGCATGTTTCCTCCCGCCCTGCTATTGTCGCATCCCACACTATATTTAGGCAAGTGCAGGTTATATGCCGTATAACTCCTTGTCATAATAGTACAAATGTACTATTATAGCCCTATCCGTATCATCGCCAACTGGAGGATAGGACGACTATGACTACCCCAATCGCGCGCGCCTCGTTCGCGCTCCTCGCGGCCATGGTCCTGGCGCTAGCTCCTGGGCGCGCCCCGATTCAGCCGGTCCACGGGTACAGTTCCGCCGGCGCCCCTGGTGCGCCAATCGCTAACCCCGTCACGCGCTACGCGCCGCCCCCGCTGCGCGCGTCGAGCGCCGCGTTGTTCGACGCCACGACCGGCCGCTGGCTGCTGCTCGACAACGCTGACGCCCCGCGCGCGCAGGCTAGCACGACCAAGATCATGACCGCGCTGGCCGCCCTGACCTACGGCCGCCTCGACGACCTCGTGACGGTCGACGCCAACGCCGCCGCGGTCGGCCTCGCCACGGGCTCGCGCATGGGCCTCGTCCCCGGCGAGCGTGTGCCCCTGCGCGATCTCCTCTACGGGCTGCTGCTACCCTCGGGCAACGACGCCGCCCTCGCCATCGCCGCCGGCGTCGGCGGCTCCGTGCCCCACTTCGTCGACCTGATGAACGCCGAGGCGGCGCGCCTAGGGCTGACTAACACGCGCTTCGCCGATCCGCACGGCCTCGACGCGCCCGGCCACTACACCTCGGCGCGCGACCTCGTGACGCTGACCCGCGCGGCCATGGACAACCCCATGTTCCGCCGGATCGTGGACACGCCCGCCTACGTTATCCCGCCCACGGCCACGCACGGAGCCTACACCCTCACCAACATCAACTGGTTCCTGCGCTGGTACCCCGGCGCCGATGGCGTCAAGCCGGGCCAGACCGGCGACGCGGGCCTCTGCCAGGTCCTATCAGCCCGCCGCCATGGTCACTGGCTTATCGGCGCGCTCATGAACACGCCCGACCTGTACACCGATGCGCGCGACCTGATGAACTACGGCTTCGGCGACTTCTCGTGGTCGCCGTCGGGTCAGGCCGGTGACGCGCCGGACGCCTCCGTACCTGCCGGGGCGTCCGCCGCGCCGTCCCTCTACTTCCCGGCCACCGGCCACCGCGTGCGCGCTGGCTTCCTCGACTACTTCACGCGCCACGGCGGGGCCGCCGTGCTGGGACTGCCGCGCACCGACGAATACGTGCGGGACGGCCACACAGTGCAGGTGTTCGCGCACATGCGTCTGTGGTGGGACGACGCCGCGAACGTCGCCGTGGCGGCGCCGCTCGGCCAGGAGAGCCTGCCCAACCCCGCGCTAGCCCGGCCGGTCGCGCCCGCCCACCTCACGCCCGCCGACACCTACGCGCCCGTCACGGGACACACCATGCGCGGCGCTATCTTGCAGGCATACAAAAGATGGGGCGGCGCCGGAACCTTCGGCTACCCCCTGACCGAGGAGCTACAGCAGGGCGCGCTGACCGTACAATACTTCAGCAACGTCGTGCTGCGCTGGGCTCCCGGCCAGGCGGTCACCCTCGCCCCCCTAGGCGACGATGAACTACGCCGGGAGGGCTACCTGCGATAGTCGATGGTTTCCTTGGAATCGCGGGAAAATACGCGCTTGCGCCTAACTGCTAGTGCGCTATAATACTCTGGTAGCGATTGCCTACACGCGCTCGTAGCTTAGTGGATAGAGCATCGGTTTGCGGAACCGAAGGTCGTGCGTTCGACTCGCACCGAGCGCGCTATAACGAATGAATAAGCCCGGCTCAAATGAGCCGGGCTTATTCATTCGCTAGCAAATGACGCTTACGCAAGCGCTTCCCATCGTGCGGCCAGCAATTCGGCCCGTCTGCGGTGCTTCTCGATGCGTTTGAGCGCCGTTATCTTCGGAGGCGCGATGTCAACCGCCTGGCGCTCAACGCGCATGGCTTGAACTATAGGAAGCAGCAGATGCTGGGAGAGCCATGAGACAGCAGGGACCGCGACCGCGTCACCCATCGCTAAGTAGGCGTCATTGTAGTTGGACGGCAACCAAAACGTATCGGGGACTCCCATAAGTCGTGCGGCCTCGCGTGGCGTGAGCAAACGGGATGTCACCGCGTCACGCGTGACAATGAGCAGCGTCTGGCGGCTGGACCCGCCTTTCGGCGTACGCAAACATCCCGCCACGTCATCGAACCGCGCCTCGGCGCGCTGGACGCCGTTTCGCGTGCGGCGGTACAACGCGCCGACCGCATTGTCCGTCTTGTCCGTCAACATCTGCTGACGCCGCGTCACCTTGTCCGCGTTTAGCGGGGTCATCATGTCCACTAGTCGTCGTGTGTACTCTTCAGAACTCCAAACGTCGGAGTCGGCAGGGACATCTTCGATTTCATCGACGAGGCGGCGTGTGCGAGGCGGCGGCGTCGGAAGTGTCCACCAACGCCACGACCGCATCAACTGATCTGGCAGCCGCCTCTGAGCGGTTTGTAGGGCTTTAGGAACCCATGTGTCAATAGTTGGAGCCTTTGTCGTCAAATGCTCCACGGGCGCGTCGGCGTCAACAGCGACGATAAACACACGGGGACGCGACTGCGGCAAGAAGCGTTCGGTGTCGATGACCAGCGCTCCGAACGTCATATGCAGGGCTGCCAGCGCCTCACATAGTCCGCGAAAGTCATCATGGCTCAGGAGACCTACGACGTTCTCGATGACGATAATAGGGGGTCGTTTGCCGCTGTCGTGAAGATCGCGCATGATGCGCCAGAATGCCCAGAACGTTCCGCTGCGTCCTGCCTGCATCCCGCGTTGCCAACCAGCGAGCGACAAGTCTACGCAGGGGAACGACGCCCACGCCAGGTCCGCGCCTGGTGGCAACGACTGAGGATCAACCGTCGCGACATCGCTTAGCGCAAAATGGCCGTCACCGAAGTTGTGGGTATAGACGTCTTGCTTCTTGGGATCGTTATCGTTTGCCCACACACATGACCAATCGGGCTCAAGTCCCAGCCGTGCAAGGCCGGCGCCCGCAAAAAACTCGTAAAAAGTTGGCATGTTTTCTCGCTAGGCGCCGCTGATCGTTAGACTGCTACCATACTAGCATACACGAGACGGTTGGGCGTGCGTCTGACATGCTAGCCTAGCTGGCTAGTGGCTAGTAGTGCGTCACGCGTCGTCTTGACAGTTAAATCGCCGTGCAACAGGGGACGGCAACTGTCCATAATTCGCTTGACGGGCTACTAGCGTGTAGTGTCCAGCACGGTGATGCTGCTGGGAGCCTGGCGCGTGGCGCTCGACGCGCGCGGCAGGAACGGCAGGGCGCGGCGCAGCCAGAGTGGGACCCAGCCCCAGGCGTCGTGCGCGCGCACTGGCCCCCCATTGTTGACGACGAACGCGCGGCCTCGCCGCGCGTCGACGACGATCTGAGCGGGGAAGACGCCGCTGGCTACGGTGTGCAGTACCCTCCCGGTACGTCCGTCCAGAATGGTCACGCTGCCCGCGCCGTCGAACGTCCCCGATCCATCGCCGTCTAGCGTGCCCACGTTCGCCACCAGCACATGGCCGCTGTGGATGTCGGAGGCCACGCCGAATGAGCCCACGCCGGCGGCGATGGTACGCACGATGGCGCCGCGCCGCGCGTCCAGGATGCTTACCCCCCCGGCGCCGGCAGGGACGAGGCCGCCCCCGCCGGCGGGATGTTTCACGGGCCCCAACGTGGTGACGAACGCGCGCCCCGCGCCGCTATCCACGGACACGCCGGTCGGGAGGGTGTTCAGCGCACGCGTGCTCAACAGGGCGCCGCTGTGGCTATCGAGGACATAGATGTCCCCCGACGCGCTGGTAGGGAAGTTGCTGCTGAGCACGAACGCGCGCCCCGCCGTTTCGTCGACGGCCACCGCGCGCCCCGTCGGGAACCCTAACTGCAAACCGATACGAACGCTGGACAGGAACCGGCCGCTCGTGGCGTCGAACACGTTCGCCATCCCTCGGCGCAGGCCATCGTCGCCGGCGACGATGAGTCGGTTAGCTCGTCCATCGACGGCCATGGTCCCCACGCGCCCCTGCATGGTGAACGCGCGCAGTAGATGTCCGCTCGACGCGTCGAACACGTCGACCGTGTTACACGGCGCGCTGGTAGCGTAGCGGGGGCAGGCGCTGAAGTTGGGGGTCGCGACGTAGAGCCAACCGGCGCGCCGATCGAGCGCCATCTCGGATGGGTACGGGCCGACGGAGAACGCACGCACGACTTTTCCGCTCCGCGCGTCGAGCATACTGATCGCGCCGCTGGACATCGCGGAGACGAAGACGTGGCCGGCGCGCGCGTCGACGACGATGTCGCCGGGGCCATCGGACAGGCGGTCGGCGTGGATCAGGGCACCGGTCATTGTGTCGAAGGCGCTGAGGCGGCCGCCGCTGTCCGACGCGTCGGACGTGCCGACGAAGACGCGTCCCGCCTGCTCGTCGACGGCCACGCTCGTGATGCGCGGCCCAATGGATATTGTGCGTACAAGGGGGTCGGGGTCGGATGGCCGAGTGACGGCCAGCCCCGTCGCGCCTAGCAGCGCGATCAGCCCCGCCGCCAACGACAATCTCCATCCGCGTCTCGCCACTCTTTACGCTCCTCGCGCTATCCTGACACTATAACGTACACCAACGCAACGACAAGGAGGCGACGATGACGACGACATCCCAGGCCCCGGCGACGCGCGAACCCGCGCTCGACGACGTGCGCGTGGCGGCGAAACGGCTGCGCGGCGTGGTGGCGCGCACGCCCTTGCTGTACCCCGCCACACCCGGCTTCCCGCTGGCCGGCAGGGTCATACTCAAACCCGAGAACTTACAGGTCACCGGCTCGTTCAAGCCGCGTGGCGCCTACAACAAGCTGGCCAGCCTGTCCGAAGCGGAACGCGCGCGTGGTGTCGTGACTTTCTCCTCGGGCAACCACGCGCAGGGTGTGGCCTACGCCGCACGCCTGCTCGGCGTCCCAGCGACGATCATTATGCCCACCGACGCCGTGCCGGCCAAACTCGCCGCCACCAAGAGGCTCGGCGCCGAGGTCATACAGGTGGGCGCGACCTCGCAAGAGCGTATGGAGTATGGCGTAGCGCTGGCACGTGAGACTGGCCGCGCGCTGATTCCGTCCTACGACGACCCTATGATCGTGGCCGGACAGGGCACGATTGGGCTGGAGATACTGGAGGACCGCCCCGACGTGGAGGCCGTGGTGGTCCCGGTGGGCGGCGGCGGGATGATCTCCGGCATCGCGCTGGCGGTCAAGAGCCAGCGCCCCGACGTGCGCGTGATCGGCGTTGAGCCGGCGGGCGCGGCCGACGGGCAAGAGTCGCTGCGTACGGGACATATCGCGACCTGGGAACACCCCGATACGAGCGCGGACGGCCTGCGCGCGACTCACCTGGGCGATCTGCCCTTCGCCCTCATCTCCCGCCTCGTCGACGACATCGTGACGGTGACTGAGGAGGAGATACGCGCGGCGGTCCTGGCGCTGAGCCACGGGGCCAAGCTCGTCGTCGAACCATCGGGGGCCGTGGCCGTGGCCGCGCTCATGCATGACAAGACCGGCGTCGAGGGCCAGCGCGTCGTCGCCATCCTCAGCGGCGGCAACATCGACCCGGCGCTGCTGGCGCGCTGGCTAACGGCGTAGGCCTGGCCTGCGACTGAAGTCGCATGGCAAACAAGCGGCGACTGAAGTCGCACCAACGCGCAGCGTTCTCCCTGTATGTCACACGCAGGAACGCACTACAAACTGGCGAGACACTTCAGTGTCCGTGGTTTGCCATGCGACTTCAGTCGCAGGCCCGTTTAGGGCAAGGAAAACACGTCGAGCGTGTCGCCGCGCGGCGAGCCGATGACCTCGTTGCCGCCCGCGGCGATGGCGACGTATTCCCGCCCCTTGACGCTGTAGATCGCCGGACCCGCGTCGGCTCCCGCGCCGGTGTGGTAGCGCCATAGCACCCGCCCGCTGCGCGCGTCGCGCGCGTCAAAGTAGCCGGACGACTCGCCCGAGAAGACCATGTCGCCCGCGGTCACCGCCGAGCCGCCGTAGGCCAGCGCTGTCCCCGGCAACGGGACGCGCCAGGCCACGCGGCCGCGCGCCACGTCGTAGCCGACCAGCGCCCCCGCGAAGTGGATGTTGGGCAGGGCCACGGGCGGGTGTTCGAAGCAGCACGAGGTCGGCGTGGTCGAGCGCAGCATGGGGTAGGTGTTGGCCGCGATGTAGGCGAGCCCTGTGCGCGGGCTGTACGAGACGGGCGACCACGCCGAGCCGCCGATCTGACCCGGCGCGATGAGCGTTGGCGTCTCCGACGGCGGCGTGAAGATGCAGCCCTCGCGCGGGTAGAGATCGGGCGCGGGGCACTGCGGCGCGAACGGCTGGCTCTGGGGCTCCGGCTGCGTCGGCCAGGCGCGCTGCCAGGAGGGTCCACGGGGGACCGTATGTTCGGGCGTGGGCACGAGCGGCGCGCCGGTACGGCGGTCGAGCACGTAGAGGCAGCCCGTCTTGCCGGCCTGAATCACCGCCGGGATCGTCTTGCCGCTTCGTGGGAAGGGGGTGAGCAGGGGCGGGCTGGCCGGGTCGGTGTCCCACAGGTCGTGGTGGATTTCCTGGAAGTGCCAGGCGACCCCGCCGGTCGCGGCGTGCAGGGCGACGATACTGTTGGTGTAGAGGTTGGTCCCCGCGCGCGGCGCGCCGTTGAAGTCGGGCGACGGATTGCTGACGGTGACGTAGATCAGATCGAGCGCGGGATCGACGGCGGGAGTCATCCAGACGGCCCCGCCGCCGTGCCGGTAGGCGCCGTTGGCGGGCCAGGTGTTCCCGCCCGGCTGGCTGGGCGACGGCACGGTGTCGAAGAGCCAGTCCTCGCGCCCGCTGCGCGCGTCAAAGGCGGCGACGAAGCCGCGCACCGCCTCGTCGCCGCCGGACACGCCGACGACGACGCGCCCCCGGTCGTAGAGCGGCGCCATCGACTCGAAGTAGCTGTACCGCGGGTCCTGTAGCTGGAACTGCCAGTCCTGCCGCCACGTCGCGGCGTCGATGGCGATGAGGCGGGCGTCGAGCGTGGCGAGGTAGACGCGTCCGTCCCCGTAGGCGACGCCGCGGTTGAGCTTGCTGGGCCAGGCGTCGGGCGACAGGTGCGGCAAAAAGTGCCACAGCAGACGCCCCGAGGTGGGGTCGAGCGCGAAGACCTCGTCGTCGGGCGCGGCGATGTAGAGGCGGCCGTCCGCGACGATGGGCGTGGCCTCGAAGCTCGTCTTGGGTCCGCTGACGCCGGTGTGGAAACTCCAGGCCAGACGCAGCCGCCCGGCGTTGACCGTCGTGATCGCGGCGATAGGCGCGTAACGCGTGCCGGCCGCGTCGCCGCCATAGTTGGGCCAATCCAACGTGGTCCCCGCCGCCGTCGCCGCGCCACGATGGCTGGACGGATTCGCCCGCGCGGAGGACGGCGCGCGGGTAGACAGGATACAGCACGCGGCGAAGGCGATCGTGACCAGGACGCGGCGCTTCGGTGTGCTTTCATGCATGGAGCTAAACCCTTGTTTCACCTAAATATCCGCCTGCGGGAAGCATTAAGACGCCAACACAGTCCCATCGGGACAGGTAGCCGTGCTCCGCGTGGGACACGCGGCAAGCGAGGTCAGCCGCACGCTGACGATGAGGCGCGTATTCCAAGGGAACAACCGTGACAAGGGCTCCCCGCCAAGCGGCAGATCGTACAACGAGTCGGGCAGGGGGCGGCGCACCTGGGGCGCGACAGATAAACCGGCGGGGACACTGAGTAGCAGCGCCTGCTCCATCTCCGATACCCGTAGCGACGGTGGGACTCCTCTACCCAAACGCGCAAGCCCGCTGCTGACTAACGCGAAAGCGCGCTGCTGATTGATCATGTTGATCCTGACCAGCGTCATCCGTTGCGCTGGCGCAACGGATGGCGCCGGCTTGCCTTCGGGCCCCAGGCGCCCCAGGAACACCCACTCCGGCGACGTACAGGCAGGCGCGGATGCAAGGCAGCCTCCCCCCACGTCCATCATGACAGCCCCTGTCACCTGAATGGTACGGCCCGCCCACGCTTGCGGATGGCGCCGCAGCCCCGCCTGGACCTCGGCCACGGTGTATACGTGGTTAGGCGACACCGCACCGAGCCAGCCGAACACCACAATAACGAGCGCCGCGACGAGCGCGACGCCAAGTAGGGTACCGAATGCCCACCGCACGATCCGCTCCCCCCTCACCACCACAATAACAAAGGGCCGCATTCTCTAAAACGCCCAGGATAGGTCAACGGCTACAGGGCGTTATACAATCGGCCTGCGGCCGCGTTCACATAGTACACCATTACTGACGGAGGCGCTCTGTAGGGGCGTATCGCTATACGCCCGGTGATCGCGGGCGCGTGGTTGGCGTGCGCCGTGCGTATCCATGGCAAAGGCCGGGCGTATGGCGATACAGCCCTGTCCGATTAACATATAGCGCGCGGATCGGGGTGTAGGGGCGTATCGCTATACGCCCGGTGATCGCGGGCGCGCGACCCGGTGGTCGTTGGCGTTCGCCGTCCATTGGACATTGTTGTCGCGACTGTCGGGCGTATAGCGATACGCCCCTACAAACATCCCAAGGGAAGGGCAGTCGCGGCCTTGATCAGGGCAACGCATCCGGGACGCGCAGGGTAGCGGCGCCGATGCGCGTGTCGGCCATGCCGTAGTAGACGTCGATGCGGCCGTCGCCGCGCGCGTCCGTCCCCGTCGGAAACACGGCGTCGTCCTCGACGCCATTCATCTCATTCGCGGTTTCCGGGGACAGGATCGGCGTGGGGGAACGGTACAGCACGCGGCGCGGGTCGCGCGCGTCGACCACGAGCGCGCCGGCCCGGTAAATCACCGGCTTGCGCTCACCCTGATAGCGAGGCGCGCGTCCTTCGACCCCATGGTAGATGATGAGCCAGCCCAGCGGCGTGAGCACGGGCGGCGCGCCGCCGCCGATCCAGGCGCTCTCCCACACATACTCTGGCCCGATCAACACATGATGTTGGTGGAACCGCGTCAGATTGCGCGGGTCACGCCGCGCGGCGTCGAGCGCGCAATACGAGATCCAGATGCGGTGGCGCGCGTCGGGAACGCCGTGCGGCTTGTGCGCCTCATCGTAGAGCGGCCGGTGCAGCAACGCTAGCGACTCGCGCCCGTCAGGGCCGATGACCGCACGCGGGTACAACGAGGCGTCTTTGTCGCCGAAGGTATTGAAGTCCACGCCATAGGCCGGATCGGGCGCCGGCTCGTACACGACCGGACCCAGGCGGCGCCACGACCGCAGGTCGTCCGACACGGCGAGGGCGACACGCTCCCCGTGCGCCATACGGCCGCCCGCGACGTAGGCCATGACGTACAACCCGAGCGGCTCGACAAAGGTGACGCGTGGGTCCTCGCAGCCGCCGCGCCCCGTGTCTCGATTCACCTCGTACGCCGCCTCCGGCTCCAGCGCGTACCCCAGGCGTTCGACGCCCCGCGGATCGCCGCGCTCGTCGAAGCGCACGCGCGCCACGCTGACGCGTGAGTAGTCGCCCGCGGCGACGACGCGCGGGAAGATATAGAGCGCGCCGTCCGGTCCGCGCGCGACGCCTGGATTGAGGACGCCCCCGCGTTCGTTCGGATCCGCGTCATCGGGCGCCATGATGAGGCCAAGCCGCCGCAGGGCAAACGGGGCTGTTCCCTGATCGTTCATTATGCTCTCCTAATCCAAGATACCAAGGTGCGCCTTGAAGATAGCGGGAGGTTGTTAATGACGCCTGCGACTAAAGTCGCATGGCAGACCACGGCGACTAAAGTCGCATGGCAGACCACGGCGACTAAAGTCGCGCAAGACATCACGCCAGAGATACTTCAGTGTCCGTCGTTTGCCATGCGACTTCAGTCGCAGGTCTCGTTCTCCCTTACAGTGTACCGCCGCATCTTGTTTGACACGACGGGGGCGCATGTGTCACACTATGCCCTGTCATGTTTGTACGACCGACGAGACGTCTTTCGGCGCATTCACGCCTCGCCGCCGCCGCGTTCGCCGTGGTGTTGGCGCTATCAGCCGCCATCGGACCCGGCGCGGCTCTCCACGCGCGCGCCCAATCGGGCCAGACGCAGACGACCCCGCCGCGCGCGCCGCTCATCGCGGTGCAACACGGCGCGTTCATGGCGAATGGCCGCCCCCTACCCTACCTGCACGGCATCAACTACGAGGGTCCCGCCGATCGTCCCTGGCATATGTGGGAGGACGGCCGCTTCAACCCGACGCTGATCGCGCACGACTTTGACCTTATCGCCGCCGCGGGCTATAACCCCGTGCGTGTCTTCGTGCAGCATCCACTCCCCGACGAGATACTCGCGGGGGACTACTCGCGCCTCGACGCCGTCGTCGCGCTCGCCGCCGCGCGCGGGCTGCGCCTGCTGATCACCTTCAACGATGACGGCGACTCCGACTTGCGCCGTGTCATCCGCGTCGATGCGCTCATCGCCGCGCATCTCGCCGGCAACGCCGCCGTCTTCGGCTACGACCTGCGCAACGAGCCCGGCCTGCCCGACATCGCCGCCGCGCGGTATCCCGCCGGGGTCGCGCTACCCCTGTTCGCGCCCGCGCTCATCGCTGCCTACCACGAGCGCGTGAGCATGGCCACCGTGCGCGCGGTACAGGCCAGCGGCCAGTGGTCACAGGCGCCCTTCGACGCGATGGACACGCGGACACTCTACTACTATCTCAACGCGCGCCACCTGTACGATAGCTTTATAGCCGAGAACCCCAGCTACCCGGCCGTGCCGGCCAGCCCCTACTGGACGCCCTTCCTAACGGCCGCCAATGGGACACTCGCGGCCTACCTGAACACGCAACTCGCGGCCGTGCGCGCGGCCGACCCCACGCACGTCGTGACCGTCGGCTACAACTCGCGCTTCTGGGCCGCGCTGCCCGCCAACACGGCGCTCGACTTCCGCTCCATCCACATCTATCCGCCGGCGAGCTACGACGGCTTCCACGCCGCGCTGCGCTCTTTCGAGGCGATCAACGCGCTGGCGCCCTCGCCGCTGGTGCTCGAAGAGTACGGCGTTTCCAACGACCTCAACGGCCGCCAGTCCTCGGCCGTGCGCGAAACGGCCGCGGCGCTGTACCTGCGCACACTTGGCGGCGGCGGCGACCTCAAGTGGATGTTTAGCGACGACGCCGTGGGCTACAACAGCTACGAGAACAATCTCGGCGCGGTCGACACCTCCAACCTGCCGAAGCCAACCTACCTCGTCAGCAGCGCCATCGACGCCTATAACGCCCAGACGCCCTACTCAGGCGGCCTGGCGCTGCGCCCCGATCCCGTCACCGGCGCCGGCTTCGTCTTCGCCGCGCGCGACGCGCTGGCGCTCGGCGGCAGCCTGCCCTACGCGGACGCGCGTGTGCGCTACACGCCCAACGTCGCGGGCGTGTTGTGGCTCGACTGGAGCACACCGGGTCTGCTGCGCGTCACTCCAACCTCCGACGGCCGGCTCACCCTCGCGCTCGGCGCACTGACCGGCGCGACTGCCCTGACCTCGGCTCCCACCGTCTCGGGGACGGCCCCGCTCACGACCACTAGTCCCACGACGACGACCGTGCCCTCATCAACAGTTCCGGTATCCGGCGCGCTAACGGCGGCCGGCCCAATCATCACGCTGGCGCTACACGCGGGAGTCGTGCAAACACTGCGCTACCAAGCCGCAGGTGCGCCGCCCACGACGCCCGTCGACCTTCCAGCGCCCGACCTGGGCGGCTGGTACGTCGTGGAACGCGGGCACAATGTCGCGGCGCCGTTCCTGACCCCCTGGCTGAGCCTGGGCGGAGTGGACACGCTCGGCCTGCCCGTCACCGAGGCGTTCACCTATCGCGGGCTGCCCACGCAATACTTCGACAACCTGGCGCTGCGCATCGGACCACAAGGCGTGACGACGGCTCCGCTCGGCGTCGTGGCGCTGGGCGGGAACGCGCTGCCGCGCGCCCGCGAACTGCCCGCGCGCACGCCGCACGTCTACGATACGACGACCGGCCACAACCTCCACGGCGCCTTCCTCGACTACTGGCGCCGCACCGGCGGCCTGCGCTTCTGGGGGCCGCCGATTTCAGAGGAAATGCGCGAGAACGGACGCACCGTGCAATACGTCGCGGGCGGCGGGTTCACCATCACACCGCCGCCGCACGGCCACGTCATCCTGCTCCCGCTCGGCGACCGCATGTGGCCCTCCGTGCGCAAGGTCTACGGGCTGTAGCGCTACTATCTCATCGTAGCCTTGTTTGCTGCAGAAAACGGGCGCCTGCCCCCTGGGAGATCTTCCGCATATAATGTGGATGAAGCTGGACTTGCTCCGGCAGCGTGGAGGACACGCTGCGTGAACCTGGCCTCGCCGGACAGATACAAGGCGCGCGTTCGTGCCCGGGGCCACGCTATACTATAGGTGACCCAGCATGGCGCGACGCATCCGAGCGTGCCGCCATCGTCCGCAAGACCGTGGCAACACGAATTGTCGGACATCCCGTTGGCGCATGTATACACCGATATCGTGGAAAGGCTGCCGTGATACGTCCCATCTATGACGACTTTCTCGCCCCCTTCCAGAGCCACGGCGTGTGGGATGATCTCGTCCGTGGGTATCTGCGACCCAACCAGGCATTCCTGCACGCATACGTGGCGTTCCTATCCGCAGGAGACATGGATTGGGACCGCTGCTTGCATGACTATCACCGTCAGTGGTGGGCAGACCCAGAGGCCGTGCGGCGTCTCTTGACCCGCTTAGATGGGGTCGATGTGGACGGCCTGGCGCAGCGCGGCTATGATACAGCCGCCCGCCTGCTCGAGATGCGCCGTGACATCCCGGTCTACCTCTTCGTCGGGCTCACCATGAGCGACTCTTTCCAGGTCATGGTCGCGGACCAACCGGCCGTGGGGATGGCCCTAGAGGCCTATGGGTGGACGTTCGGCGCGACACACGTTGGCTTCGAGGACCTGCCGCACATGCTCGCCCACGAGCTCTGCCACGCCGTCCGGGCACAGGAAGCCGACACAGCGCTCACCCGCGCCTACCGCGCCGAGGGGTACGATCAGGCGCGCGCCTTCGCCCACCTCCCGCTCTACGAACTGCTTGTGGAGGAGGGGTTGGCCGAATCGACGGGGCGCGCGGGCAGCCCCGATCTGCCGCTGGAGCGCATCCTGCTCTATGACCCGGACGACCTGCGCTGGTGCGTCGCGCACGAAGCCGACTTGTGGGATGAACTCCGAGGGGTGTGGGACCGCCCCTTGGGGCGCGATCTCTTTCGCCGCTACTTCACCGTGAGCACGGAGAACACTGGTTTCCCCCCGCGCACCGGATATTATCTCGGTTTCACGCTCGTCCAACGCTATCTGAGCGCGCACCCCGCCGTGTCCCTGGCGCAGGCCGTTCGCATGCCCGCCGATACATTCATCAGCTAAAACGGCACGTCATCTCACGTCCGGCGGCACAGGACCGGCAGGGCTTGAAGACGCAAGGAATGCCCAACAGCTCGCTTCTCTCTTCACGTTATATGCGGGAGATCCCGTGGGCATGGCACTAGCCCGACTCCGCCTTGCTCTCGGCCTCCGTACGCGGTGCGGCGCCAAAGAGTATGCGCCCCAACTCCTTATCGTCGTCGGCCAAGCTCAGCCGCATCACGTACGGCAGTTGCGCCTCGGTCTCACTGACGTGGCGGTACATATCCCAGCGCATGAAGTAATGCCGCACGTAGGAGCGTACCGACCCTAGCAGCGCCTGTCGCGCGTCCCGCAGGGTCGCGCCATGCGCCCCTACTTCTAACTCGCGCACCCATAGCGTAAAGCCGCCTGTTTCTTCAGGTATGACATTAACATGGAACGTGAAGCGCTCCAGCAGACGCGTAAGGAGCGCCTGCGACGAAAGCACCGCAGCATCCCGCTTCCAACGCACGATCCTGACCGGCCGGTCGCTACGCACGGTCTGATCAAACAAACGCCCAAAGTTCCGAGCCTCGCTCACCGTCACGCTTTCCAGCATCGCCCCATCATCTGTCGCAACCATCATCGTTCCCTTTCCATCGGCTCCACGTAGGCATTATACAATTTATGCAAATTGTATAACGCCTAACCTAGACTTTGGCCATTCACGCAGGAGATGAGGCAGGCAGACTAAGCATAAAGACCACTCCTGGAAAAGAGGATATCATGCTTACTCTGCCTGCTCACATTATGGCCCGTCTTGACCCGTTCGCGCCC
>JAABUL010004173.1_pt1 | contig 19793 bp, 1 predicted proteins | sample 5559151 | NCBI WGS metagenome assembly JAABUL01 (sample SAMN10711876, study PRJNA513368) | rock metagenome | isolation source: Antarctica rocks | place: Antarctica: Victoria Land, Pudding Butte sud | reverse complement strand
TAGATTATACTATAATTATTTACCTTAATAATATCTTAATCTACTCTAAGACTAAGGAAGAATATATCTAGTATATATAGGATATTTTAACCTGCCTATTATAAGCCAGATTACTCCTTAAGCTAGAGAAGTACGAATTTCATAAGGAATTAGTAGAAGCCCTAGGATTTATAGTAAGTACTATAGGTATTTATATAAGCCCTAAAAAGATTAAGGCTATAGTAGAATAGCCTATACTATATAATATAAAATTAGTCTAGAGCTTCTTAGGATTCGCGAACTTTAATAGAAGGTTTATTAAAGGATATTTAAAAATAGCCCTACTACTTATAAATATTACTAAGAAGGAAAAGGGATTTTAATAGGAAATAAATTAATAAAAAGTATTTATAATATTAAAGGAAGCCTATTAAAATCTACTAGTACTTTATACCTTTTAAGTAAATAAACCTACTTATATTAAAATAAATACTTTACTTTAGATCTTATAATCGGCGCTTACTTATATTAAGAAAAGGATAGTAAATAGTACCTAATTACCTACTACTTATAAAAGATATTAATAGTAGAATAGAACTATAATATCTATAATAAAGAACTATTAGTAGTAATATATATACTTTAGAATTAAAGGATATATATTAAGAGTTATTTAGAACTTACTATCTTTATAGATTATAAGAATCTTTTAAATTTTATTATAATTAAAAAGTTAAATCGAAGATAAGTCCGTTAATTAGAATTATTTAGATAGTATAAGTTTAAAATATTATATATCCTAGGAAAAGATAATAGTCGAGTAGACGCCTTAAGTAGGTATACTAATTATATAGAATCTAAGGATATTATAAAGAAACTAATTCTTAAATAAAAAAAGGATGGATCGCTAGTACTAATATAAAATTTAGTAGTAACTATACGAGTTATAGTCTAAGATATTACGCTAATCCTAAAGGAAGGCTATATTAATAATAAACTAGCGTTATAATTAAGGAATTAATAATTAAGATAAAAACTACTCTAGTATAAGGGAAAAATGTACTTACCTAAGAAATATACTAAAGAAGTAATCCGGGATTACTATAATAATCCTTTATTAAGATATCTAGGAATCTCTAAGATAGTAGAGCTCTTATAACGAGAATATATAACGCTATAACTACGAACGCACGTTAAGAAATATATTAAGGAATATATTTAATACTAGTAGAATAAGTCTACGCGCTACGCTAAATATAGGTAAATATAATTTATACCGGTTCTAGATATATTATAGAAGGATATTATAATAGACTTTATTATTAAATTACTAAAATTAAGGGATATAGTTATAAAGGATATCTTTAACTTAATTATAGTAATTATTAATAAGTTAATAAAGTACGCTATTATAATTCCTTATAAAGAAACCTATAAAGTAGATTAGCTAGGGTATATATTACTTAATAAGCTAATAAGGAATTATAGTATACCTAAATCTATTATATTAGATAGAGATAGGCTCTTTATATCTTATTATTAGAAGACTCTAATCGCTGTAATTAGAACTAAGCTACGAATATCTACTACCTACTACCTAGAGACGGATAGTTAGATAGAACGTATGAACTAGATAATAGAAGTATACTTAAGGTACTATATTCACTATAAATAGAGTAACTAGGTCTTACTACTTCTAATAGTATAATTAGTATTTAGTAATAAGAGATTAGATACTACGTAGCTGTCGCTATTCTTTATAAATTATAGATAATATATAAACCTATTTCTAGAGCTATAATAAGGCTTAAGAGTAGAAAAGGTAACAGTTTTCGTATCCGATATAAGAAGACTATATAGCGACTAATATAGTAATAGATTAATAAGGTAAATATAAGGACTAAAACTAGAGTTAATAAGAAAAGGAAAATATATCCTTAATTAAAGAAGGGAGATAAGGTTTACCTCTATATAAAAAACCTAAAGAATAAGAGACTAAGTAAGAAACTAGATTATATTAAAGTTAGACCATCTTTAATTAAATAATTAAAGGGAGCTATTAACTATAAGTTATAGCTACTACTTAACGCTAAAGTACTCCTAATATTTTATATCTCCTTATTAGAATTAGCCGACTCTAAAATACCGCTTTAAGAAAGTTAGAAGTTTAAGGCTAAGATTAAAGAATATAAGGTTAAAAGGATCTTAGATTAATAAAGTTAAGAATACCTAATTAAATAAAAGGAATATAAGGATTTAAAAAGTACCTAGGAACCTATTAAATATTTTTAGAATTATTAAGCGCTTCTACGGTAATTCTACTAAGAATAAAGCTAAGGGTACTCTAGTTAAAGTTATCCTCTAGTACGAGCTATTTAAACTTGACGTCTAGAAGAAAGTCCTTTATATTAGGATTATTAACTGAAGTTATTTTATCTACCTTTAGATCCGCGATATTTTAGAGCTCGCCTTTAACTAGCTCCTACTCCTTCCTTTCTAGTTAATCTACCTCCGCTTAGAGTTATAACTACTTTATAAGCGCTTTACGAGCCTCTATTAATTTTTATTTTTATTAATACTTAAGCCTAAGCTATTATTTTATAGAAAACGGAGCTAGATTATATTAGTACCTAGTATAAATATACTTTATATACTTTATTAATTACGCCTTAACGCGATATTTCTTTAGATGATTCCTATCCGTATAGTATTTATAGACGCGTATAGTAGCTATTAACGAGCTAATCTTATCTATAAGAGCCTTCTAACAAGTAGTAGAGGATATTTTAGAATTACGTTATATAGGTATTAAATAGGAAGGAAGATAGGTTTCTTAAGATAAGAAATCTTAAAGGGGGAATCTAATATTATATATATTAAAAGTATAATATAATATACTTAGGTAGTACGTATAATAGGGAACGCCGTACTTAGCGCGCTAGTATACTAAGCTATATTACTTAGTACGCTAGGATACTAAGCTAGGGGAATAATTAGTATACTTAGGAGCTAAGTATACTAAGTATACCTCTTAGTATAGATCTCCTATATCTATATAGATAGTAATGTTTCTACGTAGATAGGAGCTCCGTATTTAACTTATATTATAATTCTAGTAATCTCCTAAGTACTAAATATAATACGTTATATTAGACTTATTTAAAATAAGCCTATTTACCCTGCTTCCTTAATACTCCTCTTCACGAGAACTAATTATAGGTCTATCCTATCCACGGACGGAGTGAACCGTAATATATAAGACTAATAAGGATTAAGTTAATAGATCCTACTAGGACGTAATAAACCTATAATACTTAGGTATTCTTTATTTATAAGAAGATAAAGCCTATATATAATAATAATATATAATAAATATAGATTTTTAATAACTAACTAGATAAATAGTAATATAAATAGAAATTAATAGGTTTATTAATACGCTTATCCTATTCTTTTAAACTTATTAAGTAAGATTTAACGGCTTACTATTAGGTTTAAATATTCTAAATTAACTAGATAATAACCTATTATAGGCTAAAGATCTAATAATTAATATCTATACTTCTATAGCCTATTAGAAGCGGGATAGGAAGGATTTTAAGGACCTAGAGTATTTAATAGAGGAGTATATACGCTATATACTAGTATAGGGAGGCAAGGTAAATAATTAGTAATATAACTTTATATAGGTATAGAAATATACTATATAAGAAGAATAGGATTTAGGGTAACCTAATAAATAAGAGGGTAGGCTATTAGGTAAACTCTAATTAATTATTATAAAAAGGAGGGATAAGAAAGGGTATTTAATTAAATATTATAAGATATTTATAAAGGTCTTATAATAAAGTTATAAAGATAAAGCTAATAATATATATAGAATATTTAAAGTTAGGTAATAGCTACTAAATATATTATAGTAAAGAAGAAATATAAGGTATTACTAATTTCATAAAATACTAATAATTATAAGAAGTATATATATAATATTATTAGGCGAGGATAACTTTAAGTACTTTATAAATAATTAGATTAATTTAGATTTATATAATACGCTATTTAAGGTAGATTAATTAGTAAAGGATACTTAAGTAATAAAGAAGTTAATAATAGGTTTATAATAATAGTTTAACTTTAGTAGAATTACTATTAATAAAGAGGACTTTAAATTACAAATAAGCTATATACCTTATTTCCTTTAAAGGAGGCTTTATAATACTTATAATATTAATTACTTTTTTATAATATATCTACTATTTAGATAATCTAATTATTTATACCCTTAAAGAGACCTATTATATCCTTAATCTTAATAACTAGCTCTTATAAAGTAGCTATTACTTCCTTTAAATACTTAACCTTAGCCTATACTTTTATACTATCTATTATATTATATATTTATCTTAGATTAATAAAGGAAATAATCTAAAAGGCTATACTATTATAAAAGCTTATAAAGTTATTAAATCTAATAACTAACTCTTATAAAGTAGCTACTACCTCTTTTAAGTACTTAATATCTCCTTAAATCTCCTTTATATTAGGTATAATAGATATATATATTCTAGGGGGTAAAGGTAAATTAATAATTTCTTAATATAAAAGTTATAAAGGTTATAAAGAAGATAGGAATAAGGATAGTAATAATAATAGTAATAGTTATTATAATAAAAGGATTCTTGATAAATATAATAATTAAGGTAAAAGATTATAAGGGGATAAAGATAAGGATAAGTATATAAGCCTTAGACGTTAAGGTCTCTTAGATATTAATAATAAGCTAAGGATAAAAGCTCTTCTATATTAATATATAATATATTAATAGCATAAGGGATTAAATAATCCTATATTAAGTGTAGTAAAGATATTTAAGGATTATAATTAAATTAATTAATAATATAAAGCTATTAATAATAATAATAATAAAGATTATTATAAATTTAACTTAATATATAAATCCTAGTAGCTAAGAACCTAGACAAGGTTTTAGGTAAAAACCTTAGTCTTAATACTTATATCCTAGAAAGCGCGTTTTATATAATAGTAAAATATTACTAAGACCCTGATTTTTAATATAAATATCTAATATAGAAAACTTATACCTTATATATATTTAATCCTTAATAAATATTATAAGGCTAAGTAGTCTTAATAATTAATAAATAATCTATATTTATAAAAAGGATAATTATATATATATAATATATATAGAAATTAGTAGAAATTAGTAGCTTATTAATATAGCTTCCGCTTCTATTATATCTACTATTATATTCCATGCTATTAATCTATTCTAACGCTCTAGGTTTAACTCCTATAAGTATCCTTTAATTTCTACTTTTTAACTATTAATAATTTAGGATTCTACTTATTACTATTACTTACCTATTACTATTACTATAACTTACCTATTACTTACCTAGCTTCTTACCTAAGTTCTAGCTTATAGCTCGCCTATTACTTACCTATTACTTACCTATTACTTACCTAGCTTCTTACCTAAGTTCTAGCCTATAGCTCGCCTATTACTTACCTATTACTTACCTAGCTTATTAGCTAAATTCTTACCTAGTTTCTTACTTATATTATAGAGACTCTAATATCTATTATTTTTATAAGTCTAATTAGATAGTCTAGCTTATCTTTATAAATAGGTATATTATTTATACTTATAATTATCTAAAATACCTCTACTAGGATCTAATATTACTTTATACTCCTATAGAGCTTCTATATCTTCCATTTAAGCTAGGTATATCTATATATATACTATAAAGAAAGAATTAGTAATAAATATAATACTTAATAAAGGTAGGGAGCTTATTATAATATATAGAAAGACTTACGCGTTTAATTACTATTATTATCTCTAGAAATAATAATATAATTAATACTTTAATATTATAATAGTTAAGTATAGTCTAATATATTAATTAAGCTTAAGAGATATAATAGAGAGTATTAAATAGTTTATATCTAATTAATATCCTTTTTTATTTTTTTATTTTATAAGTTCTAATATATCTTTTAAATCCTTATATTTATCTAGCGCTAAGTTAGGTATTAACGGGTTATAATTAATAGGTATAATAGATTATAATATAGCCTTAATAGATAGGCGGGCTAGGTTTTACTCTATTTATCCTTTAATATAGGTATTCCTATCTTAGGTTACTTATTAATCTTATAACTTCCTAATAATATCTTACTATTATTTAAATAGGTATATATTATAAGTAGTCTAGAACTAGGCTAGGAATTTATTAAGGATATTATATAAGTATTATAACTTAAGCTTAATAAGCTCTTTATTAAACTACCTACTTTTAATATAATAATGTATTATATAGTTTAAAAGGATCTTACTAAGCTTAGAAGTAACCTTATAATATATAACCTTAATATTAAGGTCTTTTAGCTTTTTAATATATCTTTAAATTATATATTTAGAAGTATTAAGCCTATTTTAATAGAATATATACTACTTATTCTCTTTATATCCTAGGAGGTATTAGAAATAGTATAATTAGTATTATAATATTAGAAGGTTTAATACTTAGGATTATTTTAAATATAATAATAAACTAGAAGTAATAATAGGAATAGAAGAGTTTCATATCTTTAATATACTTTTATAATGTAGCGCTTATTAATTTAATATTATTACTATTATTAAGAATAATAAGACCTATATAAAGATAATATATAATTTTATCTTAAGGTACTTTAAATTTTAGGACTTAAATACTTTATATCTATATTCCTTTAAAAGACTTAATTTAAGTAAAGCTCTATTAAATTATAATAACTTAATTTAAAGAGCTCTCTAGTATAAGGTTCCCTTAGTATATTTATTATAATTATAAGCCTTACTCTTTAAATACTATTTATCTATATTATAAACTATCTATAATTATTTAACTCTATTATTAAAGTATAAAGTATCCTAGCCTCTTTTACGTACTTTAAAAGAGTTATAATAGCTTACTAATTCTACTCTTATAACCTTTAAGTTACTAACTTCTCTTAACTTTATAAACTATATAAATATATTCCTAGAAGGGGCGAAGAGTATTATAGGCCTATGATTAGGATATATATTATAGGGCTTTAAGCCTTACTAGTATAAGTACTTAAGGAATTAACTATTATCTAGAGATATAATATTAAGAAGGTTACTTTTATTATAATATTAACGCGTCTCTAGTTTCTCTTCCTACTTAGCTTTAATTTCCATTTATTTTCTTTAAAGATATAGATAGAGGATAGTAATTACTATCCTTATAATTATCTAGAGGTAAAGTTAATTAAGTTAAAAGATATATATTAACTTAATAGATAATACCTTCCTAAGCTTTATTTAATTAATAATAAGTATTTAGATTTATAATATTATAACTATTATTACTAATTATTATTACTTAGATACTAGAGTATAAGTCTAATTAATATAAACCTTCCCTATTCTACAAGTTATACTTATATTCTTTATACTAATAACCCTTACGGCTTAGTTCTATATATTATTATATATATATTTATACTTTAGGTTATAACTAGTATCTTATAAACTAAGATAATAATTAATTAATATTATTATATTAGAAAGATTATAAATTAAATATATCCTAGTATTTACTTATTACTCTTTATTATCTCCTTCTTTATCACTAGCTTTATCTATATATATATTAGGTATAAGCTTAATAGATTTAGTAATAGGCTAGATTATAAAGTTATTATTTAAATGCTAATTAAATTATCTCCTTATCTTATTTAAATTAATATAGTAGCCTTTCTAGAAGATAGATTAATAGTAATATTTATTTTATTTTATAAACCCTTAATATTCTTAGTTATAATAATATATCCTTTATCTTATAAATAGTATTTCCTTTAAATAAAGTCCTTCTTAAAGCCTTCTCTTCTTTCCTAGTTATATTTTAATTACATCCTCGCTATCTTTTATAAGATTACCTCTATATCTAGAGCTAATTATATAGAAGAATTAGTCCTAAGTATTAATAAGTAGGATAAGATAGGAAGGAATAAACTATTACTTTAATATTCTATTTATTAGCTATATTATTATTATTATTATTATAATAGATTACTAACGCCTATACGGCTTAGTAATAGGTAGTAGGAGTAAAGGCGGGGAGCCTAAGATATAATAGAGTTATATTTAATAAGGAAGGAGTTAGGATCTTTAACTTCTATCCTTAAATTAATTTATTATAATAATAAAGTATTTAGCTAACTAATATAAATAATAAAGTTATCCTAGGATATAATTCTTAATATTATTAAATTTTTATCCTAATTTTAATAGTATATAATACTATTTTATAAATCCTCTTTATCTTATATACTAGTAATATATTACATATTAAGGAACTAGTATATTAAATTATAATAGGTAGTATTACTTATAAGCTTATAGTTAAGGAGGTAATCTTAAAGTAATAAGGATTATAAGTATTCTAGTTATAACTCTTTATTTAATTAATACTCTATTATTTATCTAGCTTTTTACTTTATAAGAAGAATATAAATATAAGGCTATTTAAGATAATAATTAATACTAAAGCTTATTAATAATAAGAAAGTTAAAGGTAATAATAGTATAGGGGCTTTATATATAATTAATATCTAAGGCTAAGGGAGGCTTAATTATAAAAGTTAACTTTTAAGAGGTTTAGATTTATCCTTTATAGGGTTTATCTTAATTATTAGTTTTAATCTAATACTAACTTAGTGTTAAAAGATATATTCCTATATATATAAAGTAAAGTCTAGGTGATTCTTAATCTTAAATATATTAGGTAGCTTATTTAATACCTCTTATATAATATTAATCCTCCTTTAATTAAATAATTTCTTTAATTAGAGTAATTTCTTATATATTAATAATATAATAGATATTATATTATAGATTTATATTATAGCTAGCGTATCTTATAATTAGATTCTAGCCTAAAATTCTTAGCTAGAATCTAGGCTAGATTCTAGGCTAGATTCTAGGTAAGAACGCCTTTACATTAATTAAGATAAGAATATTAGGATTATAATATTATTATTTCTTTCTATTAGAATAAGATATATTAAATCGCCTATGAAGTCTATTATAATAACTATGCGTTAATAGTAATAAGATTATTATTATTTCTACTAACCTTAGTATCTCTAGCTATCCTTAAGCCTATAGTTATAAATACCTCCTCGCTAAATCCTAATATTAATATCCTCTTATTATTAATAATTAATTTAATCCTTATATTTAATCTAAGGATATAATAAAAAATAGGATAATATTACTTAAGCTTATATATTCTCTTTAATAACTATTAATAGATATCTAGGTTATATATTAATTTATATAAAATAATTATAATTACTTTAACTAAATTAACTCTAATACCTATTAACTTTATTAGGCTAAGTATATAATCTAGCTCCTTTATATAAAGGGGGATATTATTTTTCCTTATATACTATTAAAAGGTTACTTTAATTATTAAATATTACTTTATATTACTAAAGAATATTATTATATTACGCTTAAGTAAGGGGTATTTATATATATATTATAAAGAAAGAGTTAATAATAAATATAATGCTTAATAAAGGGAGGGAGGTTATTATAATATATAAAAAGACTTATATATTTTATTATTATTATTATCTCGAGAAATAATAATATAATTAATACTTTGATATTATAATAGCTAAGTATAATCTAATATATATAATTAAGCTTAAGAGATATAATAGAGAGTATTATATAATTTATATCTAATAGATATCCTATTTTTATTTATCTATCTTATAAGTTTTAATATATCTTTTAAATCCCTATATTTATCTAGCGCTAGTTTAAGTATTAATAGGTTATAATTAATAAGTATAATAAATTATTATATAACCTTAATAGATAGGTACTACTAATATCCTTTATAACTTTAACCTTTATTAATTAGATTAGGTTTTACTCTACCTATCCTTTAATATAAGTATTCCTATCTTAAGTTATCTATTAATCTTATAGCTTCCTAATAATATCTTACTATTATTTAAATAGGTATATATTATAAGTAATCTAGAACTAGGCTAGGAATTTATTAAGGATATTATATAGGTATTATAGCTTAAGCTTAATAAGCTCTTTATTAAATTAAGTACTCTTATTATATTAATATATTATATACGCCGGAAGGATATTATTAAAGTTAGAAATAATTTAATTATATATAACTTTTAGGTCTTAATCCTTTAGCTTCTTAATATACTTATTAATTACTCTTATAATATCTTTAAGTTCTTTAGGACGGAAAGTATATTATTTATAAAGTAGGTTATTTTAGGAGGTATTATTAATTATATTTATAAGTATAATAATATTAGAAGGCTTAATACTTATTATAATTTTACTTATTACTATGAATTAAAAGTAAAGATAAGGATAACTATTCTTTATATTTTTAATATATCTTTATAGGCTAGCGCCTAGGGATCTAATAATATAATATTTATTAATAAGAATAAGACTTATATAGAGATAAAAAATAACTTCTTCTAAAAGAACTTTAAACTTCTAGATTATATTACTTTAGGAATATTTTTTATTAAATATTAAAATATAATTAAAGCTTTATTAAGTAGTAATTATCTAAATTAAAGAGCTTATTAATATAGGCTCCCCTTAGAACTTAATACCTACGTAGGCTTTACTCTTTAAAAGTTATATATTTAAGTCGCGAATTATCCTTAATCTATTAATCCTATTATAATATTAAAGGTTATAAATACCCCCTAGGCCCCTATTTAAGAAGGTATAAGCTCTTATTAATTCTACTCCTAGGCCTTTAAGGTTAATAATCTCTTATAACTTAATAAATTATATTAAGATATTTTTAAAGGATATGAAGAATATACTAGGACTATTAATTAGGTATATATTATAAGCCTCTAAGTCTAGCTAGTATAGGTAATTAAGCTACTAGTTATTAGTATAATATATAATATTAGGAGTAGCGCTTTCTTTATAATATTAATATATATCTAGATTCTCCTTCTACTTAGCCTTTATCTTATTCTATTTCTTTTATAAATATATATAAAGTATAGTAATAATTATACCTATAAAAGTCTAGAGGTAAAGTTAGTTAATTTAGAAGCTTTATATTAAATAGATTAATAATACCTTATTAAATCCTATTTAATTAATAATTAAAATCCCTATCTATTTAAAGTCTCCTTAATAGAATATTATAATAATAAAGAGTATAAGCTATTACTATTTATATATTACTTAATATATCTCCTTAATTTAAATCTTCCCTTTATTAAATATCTTACTAGGATTCTCAATTTTTTTAATTTATAGGATTAGACCTATATATTATTATATATATATTTATACTTTTAATTATTACTTATATCCTAGAACTTAGATAGATAATAAGCTTTAATTATTATATTAGAGAGATTATTAATTAATTAGGTATTAATATCTAACTCTAGCTCTTCCTCCTCTTCTTCCTTATTATTAGCTTTAATTATATTTATATTAAGTAGGGGCTTTATAGGTTTAATAATTATATTAAATATTAATTTATTACTTAAGTTATAATTAATTTAATTTCCTACTTTATTTTTTACCTTACTCTTAGGGGTATTAATAGCCTTATTAGATATAATATCTATATTATTATATAATCCTTTATTATTCTTCTTTAATAAGTAATATAATTATTATATAATCTTACTTTTTAATTCTTTACTTTTTCTTTAGTAATATTTTAATAGCTTCCGTATTATCCTTATTAAAATTAAGAGTATACTTTAAGCTAGCTATTTAAAAGAATTAGTCCTAAGTATTAATAAATAAGATAAGATAGGAAGGAATAAATTATTACTTTAATATTCTATTTATTAGTTATACTATTTCTATTATTATAATAGATTACTAGCGCCTATATAGCTTAATAATAGGTAATAAGAGTTAGGACAGGGAGCTTAAGATATAATAGGATTATATTTAATAAAGAAGGGGTTAAGACCTTTAGCTTTTATCCTTAAATTAATTTATTACTTTAATAGTAGAGTATTTAATTAATTAATATAAGTAATAAAGTTATCCTAAGATATAATTCTTAATATTATCAAATTTTCACTCTAATTTTAATAGTATATAACGCTATTCTATAAGTCTTTATTATTAGATACGCTAGTTATATATTAATTAATAAGGGAATAATATATAAGGCTAGTCTATAATATATTATAAATAAGCCTATATTATAAGAGGATCTCCTAAAGTATATTAAATTATAAGTCTACTATCTATAAAGCTTTATTAGGTTATTACTTAATTATCTACCTAGCCTTCTACTTTATTAGGAGACTATTAATACTAAGGTATATAAGGTAGTAATTAATTTTGAAATCTTCTAATAATAAGATAGTTAATAGTAATAATATAATATAAGGACTATTATATCTATATAGGACTAAGGGCTTAAGTAGGCTTATTTATAAAGGCTAGCTACCGCGAGGTTTTAATTTATCCTTAGTATTAGGCTCTCTCTTAATTATCTTTAATCCTATAATAGCTTAATACTTAATAATATTAATATATATATATAATTGGAAGTTAGGATAGCTATTAATTACTAACTTATTAGTAAACTTAACTAATAATAAATATCTAATATTAATCCTATTCAATTTAAGTACTTTCTTTAGTTAAAGTATTTTCCCTTATATTAATTTAATAAGATATTTCTCTTTAATAATATCTATTATAACTTAAAATAAAGATTTAATAAATATATTATCTATTAACTTATATACCTCTTTTATATATTTCTAGGTATAATTCTTAGGCTCCTTCTTATACTTAAAGTTAGGTATAGCTAGTCTAAGAGCTATCTTATTAATATTAAGTAAGAAGTAATATTAAATAATAAGAATAAAATAAAATAAGAATAGAAAAAAGTAAAGAAGCTAGTAATAGTAAATGATATAAAAAAAAATAGAAAGAACTCTTATAATATAAAATATAGGGAGTATCTACTACTTAATAGTATTTAATAGTAAAAATTTTCTATAAGTTAATTTAGATAAGATCTTAATAAGATTATATAATTTATTCTTATATTAATTAATTTATATAAGAATATTCTTCTTACTTAGCTTCTTATTTATTACTTACCTAGCTTCTTATTTAGCTTCTTACCTATTACTTACCTATTACTTTACTATTACTTACCTAGCTTCTTACCTAGCTCCTTACCTATTACTTAACTAGCTTCTTACTTAAGTTCTAGTTTATAACTTACCTATTACTTACCTAGCTTCTTACCTAAGTTCTAGCCTATAGCTTATTTATTACTTACCTAGCTCTTTACCTAGCTCCTTACCTAGCTTCTTACCTATTACTTAACTAGCTCCTTACCTAAGTTCTAGCTTATAGCTTGCCTATTACTTCGCTATTACTTACCTAACTTCTTACCTAGCTCCTTATCTAGCTCCTTACCTAGCTCCTTACCTAGCTTCTTATATATTACTTAACTCCTTACCTAAGCTCTAGCTTATAGCTCGCCTATTACTTACCTAGCTTCTTACTTAAGTTCTAACTTATAACTTACTTATTACTTACTTAGCTCCTTACTTAGCTCCTTACCTAGCTTCTTATTTATTACTTTATTATTACTTACCTGTTAATTTACCTACTTTTAATTTAAGTTTTTATCTAAGTTTCTATCTAAGCTCTTATTTAAGCTCTTATATAAGGCCTAGCTAAATCTTTTATTTAATATATATAAATTAGCTAGATAATTTATCTATAAGTTTACTTTTATAATAACCTACTTCTAGCTAGCTTATAAGTAGCTAGGGGCTGGTCGAGCTAAGGAAGGCTACCTAGGGCGAGCGCTAGGCGCGGATGTAACCCCCGAATTTAGTAGGCTATCCCCGATTTACAGATAAATTTAAAAGATATATTATTTAACCTTTAATAGTATTTATAAAAGAAGGAGGCTCTGATAATTAATAAAATATTAAAAGGATTAGCTAGTAAGTTATAATATAAGCTATTATAATATAAGGATATACCTAAGTTAAAGTAATCTAATAGCTAGCTTTAAACTTTTAATTATTATTAGATAAGAAGTTATATAAGATATAATAAGATTAATACTATTAATTAAATTATTAATAAAGAGGCGCTTTTATAAATATATAATAGCTTAAAAATATACTCTAATAAAGATATCTTTAATATAAATAAATTAATCCTACTTTAAAAGATAATATTAAATAAGATATTTATTATAAAATAAATATCTAACAATAACTATAAAAAGATATATATTATAGTAAACTTCTATTATAATATAATTAATATAGAAAAGCTTCTATTATAATTAATTAGTAAGGTCTAGAAATTATATTATTTTAATTAAATAAGTATTTAAGCTAATAACCTTAATATAATATAGTAAATAAATAAAAAGGCTTAAATAATTAGCTAGCTATTTAAAGAGTACCTTATATAATTTAATAATAAGATATATAAATAAAAGGTAGTCTTATTAATTAATAGGTTTAATACTTATTATTTAAGCCTTAATCTCTTTCTTTTGATATACCTTATTAACTTAAAGTATATAATAATTATCTTCTTATCTCTTAATATAATAGTAATTTATTAACCTCTTAATTAAGGTATTATTTAAACTTAAAAGGTATACTATTATATATTATAACTCTACTTTATTATTAATTATTATATTTATAAGAAGGATCTAATAAAAGTTATAACTATTTTATAAATAATTTAACAGGATATTAAGTTATAAGAGATTAGGATTATAAATATTATAATTTATTATTACTAAGTTAAAGTATATATTCTTAAGCTAAATATAATACCTTATACTATATAAAAGGTTTATAACTTAGGATAGAATAAAGATATTATGATAAATAAGGCTATATTTATTATAATTTATAAAGAGGTAGATTAAAGTATTATTAACTTAATAAATTAAGAGTATATTAGATTAACTATAATAATTAAGGCCTTTTTAAACCTCTAAGTAAAATAAATTATAAATATTAATAATAATATATTAATAATAGTTATAAAGTGTTACGGTTCACTCCGTCCGTAGATAGGATAGACCTATGATTAGTTCTCGTAAAGAGGAGTATTAAGGAAGTAGAGTAAGTAGACTTATATTAAATAGGTCTAATATAAGGTATTATATTTAATACTTAGGAGATTACTAGAATTATAATATAAGTGAAGTACGAAGCTCCTATCTATGTAGAAATATCGCTATCTATATAAATATAGGAGATTTATACTAAGAGGTATACTTAGTATACTTAGTTCTTAAGTATACTAATTATTCCTCTAGCTTAGTACCCTAGAGGACTAAGTAATATAGCTTATTATATTAGCGCGCTAAGTATAGCGTTCCCTATTATACGTACTAGCTAAGTACATTATATTATATTTTTAATATACGTAATATTAGGTTCCCCCTCTAAGATTTCTTATCCTAAGAAACCTATCTTTCTTTCTACTTAATACCTATATAATGAAATTCTAAAATATCCTCTACTACTTATTAAAAGGCTCTTATAGATAAGATTAGTTTATTAACCGCTACTATACGCGTCTATAAATACTATATAGATAGGAATTATCTAGAGAAATATCGCGTTAGGGCGTAATTAATAAAGTATATAAAGTATATTTATACTAGGTATTAATATAATTTAGCTCTATTTTCTATAAAATAATAGCTTAGGCTTAAGCGTTAATAAAAATAAAAATCAATAGAGGCTTATAAAGTGCTCGTAAAGTAGTCGCGGCTCTAAGCGGAGGTAGATTAACTAGAGAAGAAGGAATAGGAGCTAGTTAAAGGCGAGCTCTAAAATATTATAGATTTAAAGGCGGACGAAGTTACTTTAGCTAATAATCCTAATATAGAGGACTTCCTTCTAGACGTCAAGTTTAAATAACTTATATTAAAGGATAACTTTAATTAGGGCGCCCTTAGCTTTACTCTTAATAAAATTATTATAGGAGCGCCTAATAATTCTAAAGGTATTTAATAGGTTCCTAGATACTTTTTAAATCCTTATAATCCTTCTATTTAATTAGGTATTCTTAACCTTATTAATTTAAGATCTTTTTAACTTTATATTCTTTAGTCTTAGCCTTAAACTTCTAACTTTCTTAAAGTAGTATCTTAGAGTCAGCTAGTTCTAGTAAGGAGATATAGAATACTAGGAGTACTTTAGCGTTAAATAATAGCTATAATTTATAGTTAATAGCCCCCTTTAATTACTTAATTAAAAATAGTCTAATTTTAATATAATCTAGTTTCTTACTTAGTCTCTTACTCTTTAGATTTTTTATATAGAGGTAAACCTTATCCCCCTTCTTTAGCTAAGGATATATTTTTCTTTTCTTATTAACCTTAGTTTAGTCCTTATATTAACCTTACTAATCTATTATTATATATCGTTATATAGTCTTTTTATATCTAATACTAATACTGTTACCTTTTCTATCCTCGAGCCTTCCTATAGCTCTAGAAATAGGTTCGCATATTACCTATAGTTCGTAAAGAATAGTAATAGCTATATAGTATCTAATCTTTTATTATTAAATACTAACTATACTATTAGGAGTAATAAGACTTAATTACTTTATTTATAATTAATATAGTACCTTAAGTATACTTCTATTATTTAGTTTATACGTTCTATCTAACTATCTATTTCTAGGTAATAGGTAGTTAATATTCGTAACTTAGTCTTAATTATAGCGATTAGAGTCTTTTAATAATAAGACGTAAAGAGTCTATCTCTATCTAATATAATAGATTTAGGTATACTATAATCCCTTATTAGCCTATTAAGGAGTATATATCTTAATTAATCTACTTTATAGATTTCTTTATAAGGAATTATAATAGCGTACTTTATTAACTTATTAATAATTATTATAATTAAGTTAAAGAAGTCTCTTATAACTAGGTCCTTTAATTTTAGTAACTTAATAATAAAGTCTATTATAATATCCTTCTATAATATATCTAGAACTAGTATAAATTATATTTATCTATATTTAGCGTAGCGTATAGACTTATTCTATTAATAATAAATATATTCCTTAATATATTTCTTAACGTACGCGCGTAGTCACGGCGCCGTATACGTTTATTAGAGGAGTTCTATTATTTTAGATACTTCTAGATATCCTATTAAAGGATTATTATAGTAATCCTAGATTACTTCTTTAATATATCCTTTAGGTAAGTACGTTTTTCCCTTATATTAGAGTAGTTCTTATCCTAATTATTAAATCCTTAATTATAATATTAGGCTATTATTAATATAACCTTCCTTTAGGATTAGCGTAATATCTTAGACTATAACTCGCGTTATAGCTATTAAACTCTATATTAATACTAGCGATCCGTCCTTTTTTTATTTAAGAATTAGCTTCTTTATAATATCCTTAGATTCTATATAATTAATACGCCTACTTAAGGCGTCCGCTCGACTATTATCTTTTCCTAGGGTATATAATATCTTAAATTTATACTATCCTAGTAATTCTAATTAACGGACTTATCTTCGGTTTAACTCCTTAGTAGTTATAAAGTTTAAGAGATTCTTATAATCTATAAAGATAGTGAGTTTAGAATAACTCTTAATATATATCCTTTAATTCTAAAGTATATATACTACTACTAATAGTTCTTTATTATAGATATCGTAGTTCTATTCTATTACTAATAATTTTTATAAGTAGTAGGTGATTAGGTACTATTTACTATCCTTTTCTTAATATAGATAAGTGCTAATTATAAGATCTAAGGTATCTATTTTAATACGAGTAGGTTTATTTACTTAAAAGGTATAAAGTATTAATAGATTTTAATAGGCTTCTTTTAATATTATAAATACTTTCTATTAATTTATATCCTATTAAAATCCCTTTTCCTTTTTAATAATATTTATAAGTAGTAGGGCTAATTTTAAATACCCTTTAATAAACCTTCTATTAAAGTTCGTAAATCCTAAGAAGCTCTAAACTAATTTCATATTATATAGTATAGGCTATTCCGCTATAGCCTTGATTTTTTCAGGACTTATACGAATACCTATGGTATTTACTATAAATCCTAGGAATTCTACTAATTCCTTATGAAATTCGTACTTCTCTAGCTTAAGGAATAACCTAGCTTATGATAGGTAGGTTAAGATGTCCTATATATACTAAATATATTCTTCCTTAGTCTTAGAGTAGATTAAGATATTATTAAGTTAAGTAATTATAGTATAATCTAAGTAAGCTTAAATAATATTATTAACTAGTACCTAATAGGTTACTAGTACGTTAATAAGTCTAAATAGTATAACTAGGTACTTATAATATCTATATTAAGTCCTAAATATAGTTTTCTATTCTTCTCCTTCTTTTATTTAGATTAAGTTATAAGCTCTTTATAAGTTAAGCTTAATAAATATCTTTACTTAAGAGAGTCTATCCTACAGCTCGCTAATATTTAGTAAAGGATATTAATTCTTAATAGTAATATTATTTAACTTTTAATAGTTAACGTATAACCTAAGCTTTCTATCCTTTTTTAGTATAAAGAGGATTAGGTAACCTACTAGTAATTTAGATTCTTAAATAAATCCCTTTTTAAGGTTCTTATTAATATACCTACGTAGTATAATAAGTTCCTTTTCTAATAATATATAAATTAGTTTAAATATTAGTTCCTTTCCTAGTTTAAGTTCGATCTTATAATCCTAAGATTAATATATAGGTAAAGCTTTTATTATTATCTCTTTTATAAAGAGATATATCTATTTCTTATACTCTTATAGGATATTAGGAGGTTCGTCGTTTCCCCTAATAACTCTAGCTTAATTATCCGGCTAGTCCTTACTAAGATATACTAAGTTAGACCCTCGTTTAAGGTCATCCTTATTTAAAATTAAAGTAATATAGGCTTTAACTAGTCTTTAGTTCTATTTCTTATCTATCGCTTTCCGCTATCGGCGTATAGGTTATATACTAGTGATATCTCTAGTATTTATAAATATAAGTACTCCTTTCTTCTAGTTAATAATTAGGTTATACTTCTTTAACTAAGGTATTCCTAAAATAATATAATAAGTAGCTATCTTAACTATATTAAAGGTTAGTTCCTTATAGTAGCGTTGAATTATTATAGGTAACGAGTGTATCTCCTAATCTATCCTTCTTATTAATAGCGTTAACCTGTTAGCTATTTATAAGTTATACTATTCTTTCTTCCTTCAAGTTAGTAGGCCTATTAATTATACTAAATCTCGAGAAGTAAAGTTACTAGTTACTCTAGAATCTATTATTATAATAGTTTATTAACTACTAATTAATACCGGTATATTTATATATATATCGTACTAAATAGTATATAGGAATTACTTTAGGATTAGTATATTAATCTACTTATATCTCCTTATAACATAAGAGATTACTCTTTTCCCTGTTTAGGGAGAAAACCGTATATCATCTTGATCTCTATATACTTCTTATATTTATTATATATATAAGTATACTATTCTAGTAAGTGGCATTCCACTATATTTAGGTTATACTTATGTTGGTTTTTAATATTATAGTACTATTCTGCGGTAGATCCTAGAAACTATAAGTTATATCGCTTACTAGCTAGGTACTAGTTATAACTATTACTTATATAATTTCTCTAGCTTATCTATTTATAAGA
>JAABUL010004172.1_pt1 | contig 19793 bp, 13 predicted proteins | sample 5559151 | NCBI WGS metagenome assembly JAABUL01 (sample SAMN10711876, study PRJNA513368) | rock metagenome | isolation source: Antarctica rocks | place: Antarctica: Victoria Land, Pudding Butte sud | reverse complement strand
CAGCCGGATCATCGCCAAGATCACCGGCATGACGCTCGCCGCCTTCTGCAACAAAGAGCAGGAAGAACCACCGTTGCGGCTCGCGGAGTTTGCATTCTGACGCATTCATTTCACATCAAGCGTTATTACTCAATCCGTGCGTCTCGCAAAAGACCCGCCTTCAGGGTTGCCGCCTCTGCGGAAGTCAAATCTGGCGCGGCAGCTTTGAGGGTGCGGATGAAGAAATCTCTCGCTCCCACATCCTGAGGATAGCCGATGTTCTCGCCCTGCTGCCGAGCATCGCCAAGTTCATCACTGAAGGCATCCAGCACGGCAAAGTAGGGCACGCCCTGAAAATGGCCTGGCCTTTTGATCCCGCCGTACTTACCGTAAAGCGCAACGCCTCCTGGGTTTTCCCAGGCCTGGTGCGGCTTATGCTCCCAAATATCTATGTCTTGCACAACGAAATGCGCTTCTATCACGGGTCTCACAAACGGATCTTTGAGGAAATGATGGAGCAGAAAACACCCGCCGCACCAGGACGCTCCAAACACCAGCAAGACCTTTTTGCCGGACTGCCCCGCCTGGCTGCAGGCGGCGTGCAAGAGCAATAGAGCTTTTGTCCCGTCGCCGTGAATGGTGGGATCCGCATCGCGGGCCGCCAGAAAGCGCTTGCTTTCCGCTTCCTGCTCTTCCTGGGATATTGCAGTGACCGTATTGTCGTCACGGCCTGAGGCAACATCGACAGCGGCCGACCGATCCCCTGGCGCCTGCACTTCAATTCGCGTCGTGCCGCGCGTCGCGCCTCCGATATGGAACCGGCCGCCCTTATCTGTGAGGACACGTTTGTCGCGGTGATACATAGTGGTGACAATTGCGCCTGCAATCGGCTTGCCATTGATATCGGTCACTGTGCCGCCTGCGAAGCTGTCGGTCGGGGGCGGACGGGACAAAATCAGCGCGGGGAAGTTCAGCGGCTTGCCGGGCGTGCTTTTCATCTGTTTGGTAAACCCGCTTTCAAAGCCTTTGGCCCTGGCGTCGGCGGAGTAGACTGCATCGGGAATAGCCGGGGTAAACACAAACTTACCTGTGGCGTCGGTTGTCGTCGTGTCAATCCCGATACCGCCGATCCCTGCCGGAATTTGGCGAAACAGCATAACGCTGACCCCGGCAATGGCCTTGCCGAGATGATCGGTCACCGTGCCCCGCACAACCGTTTGTGCGTGCGCAACGAGCCGCAAAGTGATGGGTTTACCGCTCAGCGCTAGCGTCCCTGTAGGTGTGGTCATCCGGCCTGCGTTAGCATAAAGCTGCATGTCGGGCATAATGCCGGGGGCGCTGAAGACAAACTTTCCCTGTGCGTCGGTCGTGAGCAGGGTATCCTGCTCCTGTTGACTGCGAGCCATGGCGGTCACGTGGGCACCTGCCGTGGGTTTGCCGTCCGGGCCGATCACAATGCCCTCAACGACGCCAAGATGCAGCGGAGGCGTGGAATGGAAGCTGACTATTTTGGTTTCGCCCTCACCAAGTTCCACAGACTGATCTTTGCCTGGGGTCATCCCCGGTTCATCCATAAGGCCGATGCGCTGAATGCCCGGCGGCACGTGCAGGGTGAAGTGTCCCTGGTCATCGGTGCGGGCCATCTGCTGTCCGGCGGGGCCGATAATGTAAATACTGACTTGGGGCAAGGGTTTGCCGGTCTTTGGCTCTGTGACACTGCCACTGAGCACGCCGCCATGGATTAGCGTAAAATCAATCCCGGTTGTGGCGCTGCCTGCTGTGACGGTCGCGGTTTGCTTGAGGGCTGTCCAGTCCTGAGCGTTGGCACCCCGTGAGCCTTCCAGCCAGAGATGGTATGTCCCACTGGCAATTCTGGGCATCTGGTAATGACCGCTGGCATCGGTGACCGCAGTTTGACTTTCCGCTTCGGGCGACGTCGGCTGCGCCCTCACAACAAACTTCGGCGCTGGCTTCTGGGTCGGGCCGAAAGCGATGGTGCCGGAAAGCGATCCGCCATGAGATACGCGCAGAGTCGCCTCAGGCGTAATAGCCGCTTTGGCCAGCAGAATGTTCTGGTTCCAGGACGGCTGAACGTAGGTTGGGTCAGCGACGTTCAGCTTCATGGCCCAGCCTTGAGGCAAACCAGTAAGCGTCGCCCGGCCATTTTCGTCGGTCACGGCGCTAAGGGGAGCGAGGATGGCTTCATCCCACTGGGCAAATCGGTGATCCTTAATAAAGCCAAGGGGGCAGACGCGGACATGAGCTACGGGCCTGCTGTCGTCGCCGAGAAGATGCACCTGCACACTTGTCACTGGCTCCAGCGTGACAATGATCGGCTTAAAGTCTATATCAACAATGGCGTTCCCTTCGGGCGCAGTAACATAAATCACGGGCAGTTTGAAGTTCTTAGGATCCCATGTCCACGTAATGTCAAAGGCGCCGGTAGGCGTCGGATGCAAGGTCTGCTCGCTGACAACGGTGTGGCTTTTTGGGTCAATGATGAAATAAAGGATCGTCGCGTCTGGGGCAGGTTTGCCATCAGGCGCTGTGATAACTCCCATAAAATGGACCGGATTGGGTATGGGAATGGGCGCGGCATTGCCATCGGCGTAGACAGGGTGACCCGCAATACTTGCAGCAAGGCTAAAAGCAATCCATAAAGGCAGGCTAAACTTCGCGAATTTGACGATTGGTAATTTGAGAGTCGTTAAAGTGACAGTCATCTGGAACCTCGTTAAGTCAAATCTGTCGTATGCAGATTTCCAAGTTCGACCATCTGCGCGACAGCACACGGTGGCATACATCTCTGGCTGAGCCTGCGTGCCAAATGTTGTGCCCTTCCCCCCTTGACAAACAAATTAGCATAAGCCACAAAACGACTGGGATAAGGAAAAGATGATGCCAGAGTACCTGATTAGCATAAAGAAACGGATGCGCCTCTGTCAGCGAGCCACTGACCCGTAGGGGTATTTTTGATGTTGGCCCTGATTTTGGGTGTTGTACACTGTTCGAAAGTGGTCACGCGATGTCCAGCCGCTTCCGTTATACACTGGCCAAACAGTGCTCACCTGGGACTTCCAGCCAAAGAAATTACGCTCATCAAGCAATATGTCCAGATTAGTGTTAGCGGGAGTCAGGCCCGTAATGACGCCACCATTAGCAGTTTTTGTGAATGCCTTAATCTCAAAGCCCGGTGGCAGGATCTTTATCAAACTGGCTTTGGAAAGCGGCAAAGGCGCAATTGCGGAGAGCGGCTGGAAGTAGTAAGGCTGCGAATTCGCCAGCTGGTTGCCGGCGGCATCGCGGGCAGTGATTGTCAGGCGGTAAAGGCGCGAGCGGAAAAAGGCGAGCTTGTTGCTGGTAAGCGGCAGAGATAGTTGCCTAGATGGGATCGCTGCATGAAAATGAGGATCTGCCAGCCAGATCCCTAAAGGATTTTCATCAGACCCGTCATGCCTAAGGATAACCTCAACGACCGAGGCCTCATACCGGGTTGCCCCTGAATACGGTGGCTAGGGCACAGAAAGAGTAGAGCCCGCTACCCGCAGTGGATGGTACTGCTTCTGATTGACTGCCTGAAAAGGCCGGTTGACAAGAAGATACGGCCGTGCGATCATTGTTAGGAGAATGCCTACATGGGCTGCAAGTGTAAAACGCTGCAAACCTGCTTCGCTGTTTTGCGGCGACATGACGTCCATACGGGCCGCGAGGCGGGCAGCAGTGCTCCCCTGACAGGCAAACGACCAGCTCCAGCCAGGCTGACTATAGACGCCGCGAAATACCGGAATATAGTAACAGCCACGAGCATCCGTGGTAACCGCCGGGTAGTGAAAATTTTGCGGGTCATCATAGCCCTCGTGGTTATCCATGAAATTAGGCGACTGGTAGAGGGCAATCGATGGTGTAAATAGGTAGCTACAGACGGACTGCCCATTGGCGAACTGAACACATCCCGCAAGGATAGCCGGATCGTTGGGTATGCGGTTGGCTAACGGGAAAGGCCGCGTTCATCGCCCATGATACGGCCAACAGACTATTTCGAAACATTATTGATGCAGGTGAGCTTTTAGGCATACCCTGACTACACTTTGTCTCCTGTCTACCGGCCGTCGCGGTCACGCTTGGAATGAAGAAGACGCTCGGCAGTGGACAGAGCCGAGGGAGTCGGAGGCGGAGACGAAGCAGGGACGCTGGCAGGGCTGTCAGGCAGCCCCGTTTCCGGCGAAGGGACTTCTTGATTGGTCGCCGGTTCGGATGCACGTACTACCTGCCGCTTTGCTTGGTGCAGGCGGGCCATGGACGACGCGGCGGGGGCGGGAGCGACAACAAAACGGCGGCGGCGCAGGTGGGCAAGAACAAACGACCCTATCTCCGCCAGCGGCAGCGCCAGGCGGCGCACGGCCACGTCCAGCGGAAACAGAATGGCTGCCCACAGCAGGAGGGAGGACCACAAATCGCGCACGGACACGCCGGGGCGTGCCGAGGGCCGGAAGACGTCCACAGGCTGCGACAGCGCCTCGCCGCCGCTCGCATGGGCGGCCTGCGCCAGCAGGTTGACATTGGGGCCGACCGCCTGGTACTCCGGTGGGTAGGCGACCGAAAAGCCTGCCCGCGTCACCAGTGGCGGCCCGCTTCCATTGTCTTCGGCGATGCTGACAATGTAGGAGCCTGTGCTGGTGTCGTCGCCTGCGCCACTGGTATCAAAACTGCCCGTGTAGCGTCCCGGCCCCTGCTGGCTGAGAGTGACCTCCTGCCCGCCCCCGTCCGGGGCGAGAACATGGACGCGGGCCGCGAGGTTGTTGAGCGCATTGCCGCCGGGGTCAAGCGCCTGCACTTCCACCACGCCCCTGCCGCCGTCGCGGTGGACGCTGACCTGAAGGCGGTTATTGGATGCATGGCGCAAAGTGCTGCGAACTGTCTGCGCCCAGAAACTGCTGAAGTCTGGCCAGTTCATCCACTGACGCGCCCACTTCGGCTGGGCATCGGACGTGAAAGCCATTGAGGTGCCCAGACCGTACTGCCAGAACGCCAGTAGGGGATCGTCTTTGGCCGTCCGCATCGGGACACGGGACAGGGCACGGTCGCTGGCGAGGTCGTAGGCGTACAGGGGCGGCATGGTGCCCAGGTTCAGGCCGCGCAAAACTTCGTCGCCGGGGTCGGCTTTGGGCAGAAACGCCCCTTCTTCAATCGCCGAGCGGGTCATTATGGACGCATCGCGGGTGAACAGGCGCTGCAATTGATTGGCATGGCCAGCCAGATAAAAGCTGCCCCGGCCAACCGCTGCCAGTTGACGCAGGAACGGGACATCCTTGCCGGTGCCGATGGCGACAACGGACATGGTCATGCCCTTCGCGACCATCGCCTGCGCCCGTGCCAGTGCCCCCTGCTGCTCGTCCGAATCGTTGCCGTCGGCCAAGAGAATGAGATGGCGGACACGGGTATTTATGGGTGTCAATGCTTTGTCTGCGAACTCCAGCGAGGGACGGATATAGATGCCCCCGCCGCCGGCGTCCATTCTGCCAATTTCGGCGGTGATAGAGTCCGGATTGGTCGGGTGCTGGATGGGGGCGACAAACGAAATGTCGTCCGTGCTGCCCGCGACGCCGACAAAATCGTTGGGGTTCATCATCCGCACCGTCGCCGCCGCCGCCGAGGCCGCGATTTTCACCTTTTCCTGCCCGTCCTCAATCATACCCATAGAGCCGGACGTGTCCATGACAATGATAATGGTCGTGGAGGGAAACGTTTTGCGCTGCCGCACATTCAGGTCGACGGGAAGTGCGTCGGCGATAGGCGTCTCGTAATATCCGCCCGGCAGGAACGAGTTCTCGCCACCGACCATGCCCAGCCCGACACCGGAGTCTCGCACGGCCCCAACAATTAAGGCCATCTGCTGAGGCGTCATTGCCTCGGCGGGAAAGTCGGATAAAATGACGCTGTCATAGCTTTGCAGGTCTTCCGGACGCGTAGGCAAGCCTTCCGGCCCGGCACGGGTCACGGCGATGTCGTGGGCTGCCAGCGCCTGCGCGAGCGCCTGCCCCGTGCCCAGCGTCCCTTCCAGCAGGAGAACGCGCGGCTTGCCTTGCACCGCAACAAATCCCATACCGATATTATTGCGGACGTCCGTGTCGCGGTCGGCAGTCAGCACGGCCCGGTAGCGGTAAAAGCCCGGGGCGCCCGCCGTCTGGCTGAGAACCAGCGAGTTCGTCCCCGGCATCAGATGCACGGCCATTTGCGCGACGGGCACGCCGTCCCGGTCAAGGCGCAGCGTGGCCGCCGTCGTCGCCGTCGCTTCCGCCGTCACGCGCGCGGTGAACGGCTCGCCCTTTGTCACGGAACCCGGCAGCGCAAGGTCGTCTACCACCACTTCGTCCTGCCGCTCGCCTGCGCTGTCGGGCCGGACATAATCAATCTGAATGTCATCAGTAGCGGCGACTTCCGCCGCTTCCGCCGCGTCGCCGTCGGTTTCGTTCCCATCGGACAGAAGCACGATGCGTTTGGCCGTGCCCGCGTCAAACGCCGCCGATGCCAGCCGAACAGCCGCCGCGATATTGGTGGCGGACGGATTGGTGTGGGCGTAAATCGGCCCCAGCGTCCGCAGCGAGCCGGTGTTGACATCAATCACCGGGTCTTTGCCGAACACAATCAAGCCCGCCCGGTCGTCCGGCCCCAGCACGGAAAGCGATTTGGCGATAAACACGCGCGCGCTTTGCAGAAACTCCGGCTTCATGCTGGCCGACGTGTCCAGCAAAAAAATGGTGGACACCCCCCGGTTGGGCCGGACGCTTTGCAGGCCCGCAAGCGCCAGGACCAGAAGCGTCAGCACCAGTGCCCGCAGGGCCAGCGCCAGACGCCTGCGGCCCCGCGCCAAGCCGTGCATCTGCCTGCCCCACCACAGCAGCCAGGTAAGCGCGGGCAGGAGAAGCAGAAGATAAAATGGCTCGGAAAAACCCAATGTCGTTGTTAACTCCGGCGGACAAAAAGCCACCACTCGGCGGTGAGCAGACCCAGCGCGAGCAGCACGAGCGGACGCCACCATTCGGCGAGCGTCAGCAGTGCGCCGCGCGCCGCGACGGCATGGCCGGACAGGTCAAGCGTGGCGCGGGGCCGGACATCGCTTTCCGCCTCATTGAGCAAGTTCACGCTAACGCTTTTGTGCATATTAGGGCCTGTGATTGTGTAACGGCCGGTCTGGTCGGCGGCACGCACGGTCGCCAGCCCGGTGCTGGTATCCAGCGGCAGTGTATCGCCATCGGGCATGGTCAGTGTCAGGCGGCTGCCAGGCCGGGGTGCGGCGAGGGTGAATGCCTGCCCGGCGCGGACGTTCAGCCCGCCACCCGCCGTGTCTTGGCCTTCCGCCGTGAGCCAGTGGACGGCGTTATCCACGAAGATGGGAAACGACAGCTGCAATGGAAAGTCCGTGTCCAGCAGGCCGAATCCGACATACAGCGACCGCCGCCCGCCCGCATCCGATGCCACCACAAGCGGGCCATCCGTGCCCTGCGCCAGCACGCGTCCGTCCGGCGTGGGCTTTATGCGATGCGCCCGGTCAATCATCATGCCAAGCCATTGCGTGTAGCGCAGAAGCGCGTGGTCGCGGTTCCAGGCCAGCACACGGGGATGGGCAGAGATGCCTGTTTCGGTGACCGGCAGGCCCGGCCCGCCGCCGCCGAACGACCACACGGCGGTTGCTTTGACCGGGACAGGCGGCGCGCCGTCAAAAACCACCAGGTCATAATCGCCCACACCGGGTGTCTCGACCTGCTCACTGGCGGGCACAGTGGGGGCGCGGTCAAGATGGAGGCCCGGCTCCAGGGCAAGGGCGCGTTCCAGAAACAGGTCGCCAGGCGAAACGAGCAGAGTGCGTATCACACCCACCCCCTGCAAAAAGAGGGTGGCGTGGTCGTCGGCGGGCAGAATGTCGCCGGGTGTGGAAATGCGTACTTCGGCTTTCTGCGCCCCGGCGGGAATGGTCAGCGTCTGTCCCAGTGTCTGCCTGGCGGGCACAGTCAGGCTGCGGGCGTCGGTCACTTTGCCGTCCACCGTGAAGGTCGCTGTTGTCGTCTGCGGGGCCGTGTCGTAATTGTGAATGCCCGCGAACAGTTGAGACGTGCCGTCCGCCGCCGTCGCCGCGTCCATCGCGGTCAGGCCAACATTGCGATGACCCGTGCCAACCTGGCTGAACAGCAGGTCGGCCTTTCCAGGCGAGAAGTCACGAACGGCGGGAAAGGCCCCATCGGAAAAGACCACAACCCGTCCCTGTGCCTGCTGCCCGACCAGCGCCGATGCCAGTCGGAGGGCTTCGCCCATGTCATTGGGGGCTTCGGTCGGGCGCAGATTACTCAGCGCGGCCCGCATTTTGGGTTTATCGCCGGTGAGGGGAAAAACAATGCGCGTTTGGCTACCCGCTTCAATTAAAGCGCACCGATCGCCCGTGCCGAGCGTCGCAATCACGCCCCGGATGCGATCTCGCGCGACTTCAAAGCGGGTCGGTAGGACATCCATCGCGCCCATGCTGGCGGAGGCGTCTAAAACGAGAACGGTGGTTTTGCCACGTAGGCCGTGCTCGCGCCGCAGGGGATTTGCCAGCCCGCAGACAAGAGCGGCGACAATCAGCAATTGCAGCACGAGCAGAAGAGTGACCCGTAGTTTTTGCAAGGGCGCGTTGGCCCGCACATCGGCGGTGAGCTTAGGCCATAGAAAGACCGCTGGGACACGCACATCCTGCCGCCGCATTTTGAGCAGATACAGCACAATGATAGCCCCCATCAGGGGCAGAAGCCACCACAGCGCCGCCAGCGATTGAAATTGCATAATGTCCGGATTTTACTCTACCAGCCCAGTGCGGCGCAGGCCATCGGTCACGAATCCCGGCAGCGTCTGCCCCACTACGCTTTGCAGCCAGCGTCCGCCGCCGCGCAGGATGGTTTCTTCCAAACGGCGGCAGTGAGCATCCAAGTTCTGCCGGTACTCACGGAGTGTCTGCGCGTGGGCGGTGATATCCACCGCTTCGCCGGTTTCGGCATCCATCAATCGCAGGTCGCCTTCCAAATCAGGGTGGAGTTCCACCGGCGAAAGTGTCTGTACCAATACAAGTTCGTGGCCGCGCGCGGATATGGCACGGAGGGCGTCGGCGGCCTGCGGATCAAGGCCGTCCGTGAATAGAAAGAACAGGCCGGGCCGAAGCACGGTCAGTCTGGACAGTCCCTGCGCCAGACCTTGCGTCCCGTCCGGGGAGCGGGCGGCAATCCAGTCCGACAGGGCGCGAGAGCTGGCGCGTCCCCGCAGGGGGCGGCCCGGACGCAGGTCACGGCTGCCGATAGCGAGCGGCTGAACGCGGTCATGCCCGGCCAGGCCGATAAAGCCGACGGCGGCGGCGAGTTTCTGCGCGTGGGCAAATTTGGTCGGCTCGCCAAAGTCCATAGACTGACTGACATCCAGCGCGAGATAAACAGGCAGTTCCGCTTCGTCCTGATAGGTGCGAATGGTGGGCCGGTCAAGGCGCGCCAGAATTGACCAGTCTAGGTGGCGCAGGTCATCGCCGTCCACGTAGTCGCGGTAGTCGGCAAACTCAATACTGACCCCTTTCTGGCGGCTGAGACGCTCGCCCCGCGTCCGTGACGCCAGCGCGCGGCGGGGGGCGAGGCTCAATCCCTCCAGAAGGCGCAGTTCCCCTGTGTCCAGAAGTGTCGGGAGCGTAGGCATTACTTAATACAAAAACTTAAACGGCAATCGGCTCGTGGTCTTTCAATTCCAGATGGGCCAGCAGGGATTGGACGATTTTGTCGGATGTTTGCCCGTCGGCGTCCGCTTCGTAGTTGAGCAAAACGCGGTGACGGAGCGCGGGCAGGGCGGCCTGCCGGATATCTTCTTTGGAGACATTAAAGCGGCCCGCCATCAGGGCCATCGCTTTGGCGGTCAGGATAATGGCCTGCATGCCGCGCGGGCTGGCCCCGTAGCGAACGTAGCGATTGGTGTCGGCGGGGGCGTGCGGGCTGCCGGGGTGGGTCATCACTACGAGGGTCAAAATGTAGTCACGGATGCTCGGCGCGAGCGGCACGTCCCGCACGATGCGCTGCAGGGCCAGCACATCCTCGCGGTCCGCGACCGGGGCGGCGGACTGGCTTTCCGCGCCCGTCGTGCGGTCGGCAATGGTCGCCAGTTCACCCATCGTCGGGTAGGGGACAATGATTTTCAGCAGAAAGCGGTCAAGCTGGGCTTCGGGCAGAACATACGTCCCTTCGTGCTCAATCGGGTTCTGGGTCGCCATCACCAGAAAGGGCGGCGGCAGGGCGTGGCGTTTGCCGCCCGCTGTTACCGCATGTTCCTGCATGGCTTCCAGCAGGGCCGACTGCGTTTTCGGGGTCGCGCGATTGATCTCATCGGCCAAAAGAATATTGGTAAACAGCGGGCCGGGCCGGAACAAAAACTCGCGCCGACCGCCTTCGGTTTCGGCCAGAATGTTCGTGCCGGTGATGTCGGCGGGCATCAAATCTGGCGTGAACTGAATGCGGGCAAAGTCCAGCGCGACGGCCTCGGACAGCGAGCGCACGAGCAGGGTTTTGCCCAGGCCCGGCGCGCCTTCCAGCAGAATGCTGCCGCCCGCTGCGAGGCCGATCAAGGCTCCCAGAACGGTTTCGTCCTGCCCCACCACCACTTTGCCAACTTCCGTTCGTATGGCCTGCACCGTCTCCCGAAAGAACCGGGCGTCGTCTTCACCCTGCATCATAGTTTTACTTTCTCAGTGCGTTGAAATAGTCGCGCACTCTGGCCTGCATCTGCGGCGGGACATTGCCCTTATCCAGCGCGGTTTCGGCGGTCTTTTCGTAACGGGGCAGCACGGCCTGATACGGCACGCCTGACTTGCCGACCGGGGCGCTGGGACCAAGAACCTCCGTGTATGTTTCCGGGCCCTTGGAGCCAATCTGGCTGATAATCTGCCGATCTTGAAACTTGACATGAAGAAGTGAACTTTTGTCGGATTTGCTCAATATCCCGTGATCGCCCACCCACGTATCGGGCGTGGCGGCCCCCGCGCCTTTGCTCATTCCCAGCGACAAGCCGCCCGCGGTCGTCCCCAATCCGAACGCGCCCAGAAGTCCCGCGCACACGCCGGGATTTTTGCAAAGGCGGGCGTTTCTGGCGGCGGCCAGCATCTGCGCCGCCAGTTCGCGCATTTTAGCATCGGAACCGAACTTTTTCGCCATCTGCTCCAAGCGGTCGGCGATTTGCTTCATCTGCTCCGGCGTGAGCGGCACGGGCTGCCCTGCCTGCTGCGCCCCAGCCTGTGCGGCTAGTTTCGCCAGCAGTTTCTGGGCTTCCTGATAGTCTGGCAGAGAGTGCAGTTTTTGCAAAAACTGTTCGGCCTGCTCGGACAGGCGTATCTGTTGAAGCTGCTTTTGCGCCTGCGCCAGTTTCTGCTCCAGAGCGGCCTTTGCGGACGCGGACAGCGCGCTTTTGCCGGATTGGGCGGTGCGCAGCGCCTGCTGCATTGACGCAATCTGACCGGACAGCGTGCGTGCCTGATCGGCCAGTTTGGCGGCGTCGCTTTTTTCCAATCCTGCCTGATTTTGCATCGCATCCAGTTTCTGCGCGGCTGTCTGTGCCCCCTGCACGGACTGTGCCAGCGCGGCGGTGCGCCCTGCCTGCAGCTTCTGCGCCTGCTGAGCCAGTTGATTGGCTTTGACAAGGGCCTGCGGCTTCGTCATGCGCCCTTTCCGCAGGTCGGATGTGAACCGATTGAGTTGCCGGGCCAGGTCTTTATCCTGCGACGTGGCGTCGGCGCGTTTGGCATCTTCCAGCACGGGCCGTGCGACACGCTGCACCTGGTCGGCGTCGCGCTTAAGTTCGGCAGCTTCCTGCCGTGCCTGCGAACTCCGAAACAATACCGTGTTGCCGAGCAGAAAAACCAGTCCGCACAGCAGAAGCAGTAAAAACAGCCCGCCGTGCCAGCGAGTGAACCGTATCGGGTAAAGCGCCGCCGGTTGAAGCCGCCCGGCCCGGTCTTCGGCATCGTGCAAAAGCGACACGGCCAGAGGGCCATTGGACGTAGGCACTTCCGCCGCCGACGTGAGACGGTCGGCCAGCCCACCGCGCCGATCCACGCTGCGGGCAATGATATTTTCGGGAATGTGTTCGGTCAGGGCGCGGCCTAGTCCGGCGGCGATGCCCAGCACCATCGGGACAGCCAGCGCTCCCAGCGTCGCGTCTATCAGGCCGAAATAGTCCATCGTCGCCAGAACAAGGGAACCGATGGCTCCCGCGCAACCGCCGATAGCCGTGCATCGCCAGGCACGCACCAATCGTATCCGCCGCCGAAAAGACGACAAATCCAAATTAGACGGAATTGACACGCCTGGTCTCCTTTTTGCGACGCCCGCCGGGAACGACATCGCGCCAAAACGGGTACGCCAGCATTCCCAGCCCGTAGCACAGCGCGCCCGACCAGAGCAGGGCTGCCCGCGCCGCGCCGGAATGCCAGTCGTCGCCGTCCAGTTTCAGCAGCGGGAACAAAATCCAGACGCGGGCAAGCAGGCTGCTATTTTCGTCGCTGGCGCTGGAACCGTTATACAGAATGCTGAGCGTAGCGATCGGCAACCATGAGAACACGGCGAAAAAGACAAAGCACAGCGCGCGGGCGGCGGAAACGCCCGTCACCAGCGTCGCCGCGCGGCGGGCCAGCGACCAGAGAAAAAAGCCCAGTCCGGACAGGTAAAAGGTGGTCAGCCCAAGCGGTATCCATAGGATTCGGGTGAAAGGTTTCATGCCCCCGCCGAGCCAGACGCCCAGCGCGGCGCACACAACGACCGTCAGCAGCCACAGGTGGAAGTAGGGCAGCGCGCCGCTGTGTTCAGGCTGAAAGGCGCGCCGGATGGCGTAAAGCCCTCTGACTGGCTGTCCCGGCGGGTCGTCTTCATGGGCGGCAGCGGGCGTGAACAGTGACGGCAGCAGAAGCGCGCCCAGAAGAAATGCTGTAATCAAACTGCCTTCCAGCGCGCCAGACACGGAGGTGGTCGAGCGGGACGATGTGATGCCGATGCGCCCCAGCGAAAAAAAACTGTTGGCTAAACAGAACACGGTCAGCCCGGTGATAACGAGCAGCTGGCGGCGCAGCGAGCCGATGGCGTTGCCACCGTAGCGGCCCAGGCGATAGGTGGCGGCGGTTACCAGCAGGCGAATGAGAAAGTATGCTGCCACTGCTGTCCCGACCCACAGAGGGACGTCATGGCTCATCAACAAAAACGACCTGCCTCCAATGTAAACGGCCATAAACGGGTTCAGCACGCCCAGCGCCATCGCGGGAGAAACGTTTGCCCCGCCGCGCCCGAACGAAGAAAACGCGCCGCTGGATAAGAAAAATGTCACAATCAACAGCGCAATGACCAGCAGGTACGACCAGACCAGCGCGGGCAGGCTGGCCCGCACCGTGCAGGAAATGGCGAGGCCTATCGCCGCCATCACCAGGCCGTCAATGGCAAGTAGCAGGTAGATGCGGATAACGTCGCCGAGCGTCGCCCCGCCCAGGATGACGCACAGCGCGGACGCAGGCAGGGACAGTGCCAGCAAGAGGGCAAGAAACGCTACCGACGAAATCATCTTGCCCACAAGCAGTTCCGATGCCGACAGCGGCGTCATGACCAGCAGGTCTAAACTCAAACTCTGCCGCTCGGTAGTGATGGACACAGCGGTCAGCGCAGGCGCGATCAGTGAAATCAGCGCGGCCAGCGTGAGGAATATAAAGTAGTAAAACGACTGCAATTGCCGCTGCACATCTACCGCGCTCATGCCGTCGCCGCCCGACGAGCCAACCGCCTCGCCGTAGCCGACCAGCGCGAGCAGGCCCACCAGCCCCAGATACAGCGCCTGCTGCCAGTACGATTTTGATCCGCGCATCCGTACACGCAGGTCGCGTGTGACGACAGGGTTGGCCCAGAATGTCCGCAGGCGTTTGGCGAGTGTCGCTGTCATCATAAGTAGCCCTTACGCCCGCCCTAGGCCGGTCGTGACGCGCATGAAAACGTCTTCCAGGTCCAATGCCGTTTCGCTGAACGAGCAAACGCGGTGGCCGCCGTTAATCAGGGTTTCCAGCATTTCGGCCTGCTGCTCCAGAGTGCCCTCAAAGTCTACGGTCAGCGTTTCGCCTTCGCTGCCGACGCCGGTGATATGGGGCAAGTTTTCCACCGCCGCGCGTAGGCCATTGAGCGCACCGACGGTCTTTATCGCAATACGCCGCGCCGGTTGTAATTGACGGACAATCGTCCCAACGTCCCCGGACACCAGTATTTTGCCGCGCTCCATGATGCCGATTTTGTTGCAAAAGTCGGCCAGCTCCGGCAGGATATGCGACGACACGATGACCGTTTTGCCCATGCGTCCGAGTTCGGCAATCAGGGCTTTGATTTCCACGCGCGCGCGGGGGTCTAGGCCGGACGCCGGTTCATCCAGAAGCAGGATTTTGGGGTCGTGGACAAGGCACTTGGCGAGGCACAAACGTTGCTGCATACCGCGCGAAAGGGTCTGCACATATGCATCGCGCTTTTCGGTCAGGTCGGTGAGTTCCAGAACGCTATCAATGATAGCAGGTCGCTCGGATTTGGGTATCCAGTAGGCCGCCGCAAAGAAGTCTAAATACTCCCACGCTTTGATGTCATCGTACAGGCCGAAAAAATCAGGCATGTAGCCGAGCAGGGGGCGCACGTCCAATGGGTGCTTCACAACATCAATGCCGTCAATGGTGGCCGTGCCGGAAGTCGGCTGTATCAAAGTGGCGATCATCTTGATGGTGGTCGTTTTGCCCGCCCCGTTGGGGCCGATAAAGCCGAACACATCGCCCGGCTCCAGTGTCAGGGTTGTGCCTTCCACTGCGACAAAGTTGCCATAAGTTTTTCGCATGTTTTGCAGTTGGAGCATAACGCGTCTTTCTTAGCCGAGGCGGTGCTTCGGCTCTTCCCAGATTTTCAGGCTGCGGAAGGCGACGTACAGAAAGACGCCCGCCCCGACAAGATAAAGGGCTATCTGAAGCAGTCCCCACTGTGTGCCGTGCAGCGGATCGCCGTCATTCGGGTTGGAACCGTGGGTGTAGTCGTTATACGTGGCGGTAATTCTGTTCAGCGCGTAGAACGCATTGACGTGCATAATAATCCAGGCCGGATAATTGCCTGCGTAATCGGCCTGCCCGTTGCCCATCCCGTTGCCCATCCCGCCGAGCATGGACAGCAGCGATGGCAGCAGAACGAGAACCGCCAGCAGCGACACGAAAATCAGGGCGGCGCTGGTGACACTGCGCCGCGTGTTGGCGGACACCCACAGGCTGAACGCGCACAGGACACATCCCCACGCAAAGGTCATCGCTTCCGCCAGCGCGAGCGCCCCGGCGTATGAGCGGGACGGATACGAACTGATTGTGTTGTTGCCCACCAGCAGGGGCACGAGAAACAGGAGCATGAGAAGGAGAAGCCCCGCCAGCCGCCACAAAACTTTGCCGACCACAATCTGCCCTGGCGTCAGGCGGGTCAGGATCAGCGCTTCCCATGTCGTCCGCTCACGCTCGCCAGAGATGGCTCCGTAAAGGGAAACAGGCATGATCAGAGTCACGGCAATCAGTTGAAAGTAAAGAATGGGAATGCTCATGTCGTCCCGGATGAGCATGACTTCGGCAACAATCCAAAGATAGATGAGGGCAATTATCGCCACCGCCACATACGACAGTCCTTTGCCGGGGCCGCCCGCCACCCGGAAGAATTTGCGGCGCGCGCGGGTCGCTTCTTCCAAAATGGGGTTTAAGAGGAACAATCGGCGCAGGGTCATGGCACTCTCCCAGTGGGCGTCACCGGCAGGCTGACAATCAGTGTCACGCTACTGTCCCCGCCCACATCTTTGCCAAGCGAGGGGCCAAAGGCCGCGCCCGACGTTTTGCCGATAAAGAATGCGCATGCCGTTTTTAGTGTATCGCGACGGTAAGTGACATTGGCGAAGGGAGACATCATCACGGTTCCCGCAATCGCCCTGCCGAGGTCGGAACCGCCGATGGTTTTGCTTTCTCCCGGTTCCAAACTGCCCACTTTCATATAAATCCCGGTTCCCGGCAGATAAATGCCGCCGCCGGTCAATGTCAGGTTTGTGCCGTTGCGGACGGTTCCCACAAGGCCGCTGTGCCCGCTCCGCGCGAGCGTTGCCGTTACCCCCCCGCCGAGCGACACGGGCTGCGTGTGGTACAAACGCCGAAACGCCAGATTGCCCATCTGATAATTCGGGGCCCGCACATCGCCCGCGTCCACCGTTTGCAGGGGCTGCAATTGACTGGCCCCGGACGGCCCGGACGAATAATACGTGCCGGAATTGTCACTGGCGCCGAACGGCGACAGTTCCAATGCTTCCGCGCCGGGAATGCTGATAGGGTAACTGCCGCCGCGCGGAAAAAACATCTCGCTGAAACCGTCAAACTGGGCATTAGGGTCGCCCGCCGCCGCGACCACCACCCCAGCCGTGCGCTGGCTCAAGCCTGCTTGATACAATTGCGCCGTGAACAGGTAAAAAACATACGCAAACGCGACGCTGAGAACAGGAGACGTTATCCACGCCCATTCCAGCCGCCGCAGCCGCTTCAGAACAAAATAGCTGACCGGAATGACGAGGACAAAGTAGGCCAGGAACAGCCACGCGATTGTCGCCAGCGGTGGCAGCTTGATGTGAAATGGGTTGAATTGATGCACGGAAGGAGGCACAACACGGCCCCCAGCGTAGCGGGTGACCGCGTACCGTTCGTCCGTAAAGGACGCCTGCTGCGTCGTCCACTGCCGCAGGTTCCAGGCGGGCAGGGTGGCCGTCGCCTGATGGATCAAGTTCACCCACAAAGCACGCTGATTGGCCCAGCTGCGCAGGGGCTGTTCCAATGGGCTGAAGCCGACCAGAAGCACCGTGCCCGCGCCCAAGTCTTGCCGCGACAGCACAACACGGCCCGCCTGCGACGCCAGCGCCGCCGCGCCGGGCTTCAGCGTGCCGGTCACCAGAGCCACCGGGCCGCCAGGCAGGGGCGGAGTGTCTCCCCGTCCCGGCAGCGTGAGATTGGACACCGACGTGTCCTGCAACTGGGTCACCGGCAGCAGGACGGCGGCATCGGGGACGCGCAGATAACTCGCGCCTGCCCCGCCGAGAAGGATAAGCGACCCGCCGTCCAGCACCCAGTGACGGATGGCGGCCCACTGCTCCGGGCGCAGACGCTCCGCGCCGCCAGACAAGACCAGCGCTGAGACACTCTGGTAGCCTGCCGCGCGGTCGGGCGCGAGTTCCGGTTTGGCGTAACAGTCGCTGAAGGTGGTGGGCGGGCGAGAGTGCCCGGAAGTGCTGGATTTATTCTGCGACGGGCGGTAGCGCAGGGCGGTGAGCGCGCCGACTTCATCGCCAATCAGGCCAACCTGCATGCCGTCACGGTACAGCAGGGGCAAGAACACATCTTTGGCGCGGGCCGAGCCGTCAAACGAGAAGTCAATCCTATCGGAATCGGTACTGACAGCGGGGTAGACGATAATCTGCTTGTCGGTTCCGGTGGGCAGGCTGACGGGGTAGGCGTAGGAACGCAAAACATTGGAATACGACTCGCCCTTGACAATCAGGTTTCCGTCCGCTGACGGGCCACTGTTGTGCAGCGACACGACCACAGGGCAGACGCCGCCGCGTGGGGCCATGTTGGCAAAGCAGTTTTCGGCTCCGATGGTGACAGGGTCGTCGCTGCGGGCGGCGCACGGCAGCAGCAGAAGCAGCCCGAACCAGAAGTGAGTACGCAGAAGCATAGCAGCCTTACGGGAGGTCAACCGAAACCCGAAATCTTGTGTGACAGGCAGGCTGTTCGCGTTCTTATTGCGATATTCCTGCTTTATGGGATGCGCGGCTTGCTTTAATGTCACTCTTTGGGATAAGACGAACTGAGTGATGACACTGCCACAAGAGCGGTGTTGGCAGTATGAACCCGCTCACCAGAAGGAACGCGAGCAGGCATAAGAGCATCAGTTGTCGCCGCTGATTTGACATTCGTTCAAAAGCATACTTGGCCCTGCCATACTAAAGATAGGATGACCATGGATAAGTGTCCGCCAAGGGGTGATATATCCCTCAGGTATGAAACCAGCGTTTCGCCATCTGTCGAATTTTAAACTATGGCGTTTCAGTAATGCTGCAAACCGAGCTTTTCATACAAACAGAAAAACGCTCGGTGAAACGCACTTAGGCGTGTTTGCATACCAGCCGTATATCAGCTTCCTAACCTGTTCTGCGTTTGCAGGCTGCCGGGTGAAGATGTAAAGGTAACTCCACCAGAGTTTTACATCTTCATGTTCTGAGGGCCTAATTCTAAGCCGATATTTCCGACCCAGATAAAGCTGAGTCTCGCCGCTGACATAGGCCAATATAGAGTCTGTCCTGAATAGGACTAGTCTTATATTCAGTGTTCTACAAATGCCGCTTTTTGGAACGTTCCTTTCATGGATTGGACGCCTCAGGTCTAGGCGTTAAGCGAGCGCATACCATGTTAAGCGAGCGCATACCATGTTAAGCGAGCGCATACCATGTTAAGCGAGCGCATACCATGTAGATCGGCCTTGCCCATGCCGGGCCAGTCTGCCCGATAAAACCAGATCACTCAGCCGTGCTTTGATGGTACTCCGGCTTTCTCCCGTTAGCATCTCTATCTGCGCGGTCATTACCCGCCCATGCTCACGGGCCAGTTCCAGTATCTGCACAGACAAAGCCGGCAGTGCGGTTCCCCAGGCTTGCTCGCGCGCAACCTTTGCCTCGAGGCGCGCTTTCTGCTGATGCAGGGCACGCAGGAAAAACAAAACCCACGGCTCCCAATCTGGTGTCGCCTCTGCCAGCGTTCCCTGCGTCCGGCGCAGCGCCAGGTAATAAGCTTCCTTGCTGGCTTCAATCACACTTTCCAGGCTGCTGTAGGGGACGTAAGCATAACCAGCACGTAAGAGAAGCAGAGTGGTCAACACCCGCGACAAACGCCCGTTGCCATCCTGAAAGGGATGGATGGCGAGGAAGCGGACTATGAAGAGGGCGACCACCAGCAGGGGATGCCAGGTACCCGCTGAGAAAGACTCCTGTGCCCAGAGAACCAGTTCATCCATGCGCCAGGGCGTCTCGAGCGGCGACGTCGTGGCAAAGACTACGCCCAGACTTTGCCCGTCTGCGTCGAAGGCTTCCACGTGGTTTGGGAGCTTCTTGTACTCGCCCCGGTGCCGGACATCCTTGGTGCTGTGACGCAGAAGCATTTGATGAAGCTGCTTGATGTGGTTCTGAGTCAGGGTCAGAGCTTCCCAGCTTGCGAAGACGGTTTCCATGACCTCGGCATAACCGGCGACTTCCTCTTCGTCCCGGGAGCGGAACGCATGTATTTCAAGGCTAGACAGCAGATGCTCCACTTCGCGGTCGGTGAGACGTGCGCCCTCGATGCGTGTGGAGGAACCGACGCTTTCAATAGTCGCGACCTGTCGCAGGGCGGCAAGGCGTTCTGGAGCGATCGCCCGCAGTACCCGCCAGGCTCCCTTGAATTCGTCAATCTCAGCGATGAGCCGCAGCATCTCTGGGGTAATAGGTAAGGCGGCAGATTGCTGTTCAATATCCATGTCCACAATTGTACCTGATTAAGTCCGTTTGCGTCCAATTATGACCAATTATACCATCAAGAACAGTTGGCAGTGGCTTTGTTGCATAAATCATAGCATGTAAGCATCAGGCATTCCTAATGCTGTCATCTGGTTGAGCACGCTGAGCCGCAACAGGGTCTCCGTATCTTGGGCGGCCTCTGTTCTGCCGCG
>JAABUL010004170.1_pt1 | contig 19798 bp, 4 predicted proteins | sample 5559151 | NCBI WGS metagenome assembly JAABUL01 (sample SAMN10711876, study PRJNA513368) | rock metagenome | isolation source: Antarctica rocks | place: Antarctica: Victoria Land, Pudding Butte sud | reverse complement strand
ATAATTAAATAATTAAATATTATTAAATATATATTGACTATATATTAACTATTAATAATTATAACATAATTATTTAAATAGTCTTGGCAATTCGGATCGGTTTTTCGGGTCGGATTTCGATTTTAACCCTAGGAATCGACCCGACCCGACTCGATTTTCGATTCCAACTTTAGGAATCGACCCGAACTCGATTAATCGACCCGAGGCGGTCAGTCTACAAATATAGCAAATACTATAGAAATTGTTCAGAAATATAAATCTTATAATATTAATATAAATAAAATTGTGTTTTTAGCAATTAAATCTAATAGAAACTTAATAAAATATTGTTTTGTTTTTTGCGTATATATAAAAGATACAAGTATTATTCGAAAATAATTTAATAAGATCGAAAATATCTTTGCAAGTTAGTTAATAGATATTTAGTTTATCTAGATAATTAAGTTGTTTGTATTATATAGTTATTGTATTTTTATTAATTATTAATAGAGCAATAATAGTAGCAAAAAGTACAATAAATATTTCTAAATTTAAAAAATAGAAATCGAAGTTTTTAACTGCTCGAATTTGTTAAATATTAATAGAAAAACTATAATTAATAATTCTTTAAACAATATTAGTATCTTTTAACTAACTATAGAAAATTAAATTGTAAAATAAGTTAAATATATATTATATATTGTAAATTATAATATAACAAACTTTTTTGTTTTTGTATTTAACAAATAGATAGATATTTTTAGTATCTATAACAAATAAATTGCTTTTTATATTTTCGATTAATTGTTAAAATATTTTCGAGTAGAATATAAAAATACTAGAATTTTCAAATTTATATTGCAAGTATTTTGTATCAAAAATCTATTTGCGCAAAAAATAATTAATAGCAAAAACTAATATTATAGTTGTAGAAATAGACAATTTAGAAATTGCAAATAGAATTATTACAATAACAAAAATAAAATAATATTTATAAACTACTACTTTAGTAGCTTTTTACTTTTTGTTATTACTATTTTTGTTTTTGTTTTTGTTTTTGTTAAATTTAAATTTAAACTTATTTTTATTCTTTTTAAATTTAAATTTCCTTCGATTTTTCTTTTAATTATTGTAATTTTAACAATATTGATTTTTGTTATTATTTTAATTATTTTCGAAACTATTTTTTTTTAAAACAAAATATAGTTTTAAATATAAGTTTTAGTAGTCTAATTGTTAATAGTCAATTTTTTTGCAATTTGTATATTTCTTTTGTTTAATATTGATGCGAAAACGCACTAAGAAAAAGACATTGATAATAGGAATTATAATTGTATTACTAGCTAGAAAGAGAAAAGTCCTCTATCTAAATACTACTATGCCAAGAAATATTTTGCCAAACAAGAAAGAAATATCTTGTCCAAAAGAAAAGTACAATAATTGTAATATTTTTCTCTAATTTTTCTACTATATTATTGTTCTCGATAGCGACGAATGCGAAAAGAATAGATATAGAGCGAACAAAATTTTTGTTATAAAAAAGATAAACAAGATTTTTGTTATCGAAAAACAAATAAGAAAAGAATTTTTGTCGTAAAAAAGATAGTAGAGCGATCGAGATATTATAATATTTAACAATAAAAAAGATTGTCTATAATATTAATATAAAAATAAGATTAAATTAAAGCAAGATTAAAAAGTTTGTAATAATATGTTTCTTTTGAAAAAATTATTTGTAGTGTTAAAGTTTCGACAAAATTTCTAAAACAATTAAAGCAAAACTAGAAGATTCGAAATAGTACGTTTTTTACAAAAAAGATTGCTTGTAGTATCGACAAACAAACAAAAAAAAAAGAAAAATTTCTAAAACAATTAGAGCAAGACTAGAAGATCCAAGATAATATATTTTTTTTGAAAAAGATTACTTGTAGTATTAACGTAAAAAGAGAGCTAAAACAATTAGAGCAAGATTGATAGATTCGTAGTAATATGTTTCTTTTGTTCGACAGAATTCTAGATTAAAAAGAGACTTCGCTTACAATTTTCTCAATAATATATAATTTTGCTATAAAAAAAGTCTTATACTTTGTCTCGTATTAATAGATTGTAACGTGCAACAATTAATTTGCAAATATAATAAAATTCGAATTTTCTATTTTTGTTAAATTGATAAAAGTTAACAACAAATAATAATAAATAAGTGTTAATATTAATATATTTACAAAGTTCTTAATTGTATTTTATAATTTTTTTGCATTCTTTGTTTTTTTTTTGAAGAATTTAATAATAATATTTATTTTAATTAGTAATTGTATACAAAGCAAATTTTTATATATATTAATATAGCTTTTTATTAAAATTGCAATTATACAATTTGTCTTTAAAATTAAAAATATCAAAATCGAAATATTCTTTTTAAAAGATATTAAAATATTTAATTTAATTAAAACAATTTTTTTTTAATTTTTTTAATATCTTTTTTTTTAAAATTGCAACTCTTGCGTTTATTGCTTTTTGTCTTATTTTTTGTTGCTTTTTGGATTTTTGCTTTCTTCTTTGTTATTTCTTTGTTAAACTTGTTTTTAAAAAATACAATATTTTTATTTTCGTTGTTATTAGATTCTTGTTTCGAGACGAAATCTTTAAAAAAAATTGTTAATTTTGTAGATTTATTAACAACAATTCTATTTCTTTTTTTAACAAAAATATTGTGTTTATTTTTGACGCATTAAAGATTATTAATAAGTTAGATATTTTTGTATATTACAATATAATAATTTTTTTAAGTTAATAAGTTTGTAAATACAATTGATTTTTTGTTATTTAATATATTAATTTTTATTGTCTTTTTGTTAATAAATATCTTTTGTTAATATAATTTTTATATAGCAACTTTAATATTACAAATTTCGTAAAACTATTAATCGAATAAAATTGCGCAATTCTTTGAAAAATATCTAATAAAAGAGTTATTAAAATTAAGTTTAGTTAGTATTAATATATTATAAAAGAAAGAACACAACTTGTTGTTAATTGATATATTTAATATTGCGAGATCGAAGTTAGCAATACAATCGAAGTTTTTAAAATTAAAAATTAAAATTGTAAAATTAAACTTTAATAATATAATACAAATATAGAAAAAAGATAAAGAAGTATTAGAAATTGCAATTGCAAAGTTGTAAATTCTTTTAAATATTAATATTAAGCTATTAGTAATTTTGATATATAAAATGTTTTCGACAAACGCGCTAAAAAGAGCGCGTATTATTAACAATTTTAATAGACAAATTTCTATTACTATTATATTGTAATATATAAAAAAAAGTAGAGTTGCAACTAATTTAAAATTGTTGTATTTATTAAATTGCTTAAAAATATTAATTGCAAGTGCTTCTTTTATAAATAAATAAAAGTTCTTGTTTATTTTCGATATTTTACAAGCTCTTAATTTTGTGTTATATATATATATAATTAGTTAACAAAATAAAGAATTTTAAAATATTAATTTTGTTAAAACTTTTAAAACAATTTTATATTTTTCAAATAATACGATTGCATCTATTTTTAGCAAAATAATAAATTTTTGTTTAAAAAACTTTATTCTTATCTTTCTAAAATATATTTAAAATAACAATTGAGCAAAATTTTTAAAATTGTTATTTTAATTAAAAATCTTAAATAAACTTAAATTTTAAAGATAAAAATATATTAAGTATTCTTTTTATATCTTAAAAACAAAATATTTAAAATTAATAAATTTATTTTAATAATTAATTATCGACAAGTTTAAAATAATAATTTTAATTTTTAAATAAATTATTAAAGAGAGCAAAAGTTTTGCGACTATTATTATATTATAAATAGACAATATTAATAATATAAAAGTTAATTTTTTTTAATTGTTTTTGTATATTTTAAGCAATTTTTTCAAAGTCTTAACTTTACTTTTTAAATATTTATTTTGTTTTATTAAATTAAAAACGCATTAACAATTGTTTATAATTGTTTTTAAATAATAATTTTTAATAATTATACAATTTTGTTAAATAAACTTCTTTTTTGTTAATAACAATAATTTAGATTTGTTAAAAATTAAAGTAGCAATTAATTTCTTTCTTAAATATAAAATTAAATTTGAAAAATTTAATATTTATAAAGCTACTTTTTCTATTGTTTTAACAAAGATTTTTTAAAATTTGTTAAATTACTAATAAACTATATTAAGTAATCTATTCTTTAACAAACTTTTGTTATAATAAAATAAATAGCAAATTACAATAGTTTTTATCGATATAATATTTTATTTTTAAAAATCTTTAATACTATTTTTAGTTTTGTAGCAAATATAGTAGCTTTAATAGTTATTAAATTTTGCAAATTTTTTTTCGAATCTAAACTTAAAATTGTGCAATTTCGAAACTTTGTTATATAGATTGTCTTAATATAGATTAAAGTATACTTGTTGTATAATATTAAATTATAAAGATATTTTTTAAATTTGTTTACTTGTTTCTTCTTTTTTATTGCAATAATTTACTTTATAAATTGTTAAATTTGCGCTCTTTTTTTTAATAAATAATATAATGCTATATTAAATGTCGCAAATTTTTTTTTTTAATAATTTTATTAAAAGAAATATTATAATAGAAAAAAAATACAATAATAAGAGAAATAAATCGAATATTTTTAACGCTAGTTTTATAAATAAACAAATATATATTTAATTTAATTTGTTTATTGTCTTAACTTAGATATATTGTTCAATTTTTTTTAACTTAATATTCTTTAATAAATTGCGCACTATAGATATCGAGATAATTATTAATAAAATTTTGTGCTTCGATTAAATTTGTTTTATTATATTAAATATTGTAGACAAGATTTTAGTTCTTTTACTTAATAAAATATTAAACTATTTTTTTTTTACAAGTATTGCGTTTTTGTAATATTATATATCTATTTAGTAGTTGCTAAATCTTATAGTTATTATTTGTATTTTTGTCTTTTTTTATTAAAAATATATTTGCATTAATTTTTTTTGTATATAAATTACTTTTTTTTAAGACAAATTTTAATATAGTAATAAAAACAATTAAATATATCTTCTAGTTTAAAAATAACTTTAATTTAAAAATAAAATAATTGTATATTTTTAAAATCTTAAACAATTTTGCTCTTTAATTGAAAAATTTAGAATTTTTTAATTTTAAAATCTTATATTTTAAATATAATTTTAGAAAAATCTTATTTTTCTTTCTTAAAACAAATAATTAATAATAACTATTATAGCGTAGCTTTATTTTTGCGCTTGCGAAAGTTATTAAAGTTGCAACTTTGTTTTAATTTCTTTTTTGCTTAATAATATAATTAGTATTTTGTTAATAAAAATCGATTATAAATAATTCTTTATAAAGAACTTTTTTGTAAATAAATTTATTTAAAGATTTTTTTGTCAAAATATTCTTAAAATTGTTAAAAATGTTTTAAAATCTAATTGCGAAACGCTTTTAATTTGTGCTAAAATTTAAGATAAAATAATATTGCAAAACTATTTCTATAATTTAATTAAATTGTTTCAATTGATTGTTAAATTATAAATAATAAACAATAAAATAAAATAAATTAATTCTTAAGAAATAAAATATCGCTCTCTATAGACTAGACAAGAATTTATTGTTTCTATTAAAAATAATACTTAAAAATAGATCTTAATTTGCAAAAGTATTAATAAACTTAATTGTCTATTTTTTAACTAAAAAAGTTGTTTTTTTAATTATTGTTATAATTTGTTTAAAGAATTTGTTTGTTATTAATATAAAGAAATTGTATTTGTTTGCTAGCTTAAAAAGTATAAAAATAAAATCGATAATAATAGTATAAAATATCTTCGACTTTATAATAATAGACTTTAGTTATTTATATAAACAATATTTAATTGTGTTGTTAAACTAATATAATAAACAATATTTTAAATATTTTTTCAATTGTTTAATTAAATTTCTTATATAATAATTAACTATAATTTTATTATAGATATATAAGAATTCTTTATATATCTAAATATTATATAATAGTTTAAAAATTCTTTCTTTTATAGTTTTAAAAATATACAATTTTAATTGTTTATTTTTTTTGTCTTAAAAGTAAATAAGTTCTTTTTTTAATATAAATTAAATATCTTTTATTTTAGTTTTTTTTAACTTAATTAATTTCTTTAATATTATTAACTTTTTTAATATTATTAATTCTTTTAATATTGTCGACTCTTTTAAAATAGTAATTTTTTAAAGTTTTTTAATATTGTTAAAGTTATTAAAATTACAATAGTAGATTTTTGTTTTATTATTTTCGACTTTGTTAACTTTCTTATTATATTTATTGTATTAAATATTAAGATTATAGTTTAAATTTTTACTAAAACTAAAACTTTTGTCGAAATAATAATAGCAAATTTTTGTTTTTTTAAAATTTGTTTTAGATTAATTAAATAAATTTAATTTTTTTGTTAATTATTACAATCTTTTTTGTGTTAACTAAGAAATATTTTGTAAATTTTAAATTATTTTTTATTAATTTTATAAATTTTTATTAGTTTTTTTTTAAAAATTAAAGTTATTTTAATTAAAATTATATAATAAGCAATAACTTTGTTAAGAATTTCTTTGTTTTTAAAATTATTTTTAAAATAATTTGTTTTAAACAAATAAAAAAGAATATTTAAAACAATATTAAATTTTCTTATCTTTTAATATATATTAAGCAAAAATTAGAAAATATATTAAAAAATATAAATAAGACGCAAATTTATACAATTTTAAAAAAAAAAAAACAATTTTGTTTATTTTATTATATTTATTGTTGCAAAGTAATTTGTAAAAATTATAATCAATTTTTCTAATATATAATTAAATATATAACCATTTTTTTTTAGTATTTATACAAAAGCAACAACTTTTAATTTTGTTAATTAATATTTCTTTTTAATATTATTTAGTACTTTAAAAAGATATAAAATTGTCTAAATATTAATTGTTTAAAAAAAATATATAATAGAATTGTCTCTTATATAATAGATATAAATTTTAAATTTATATTTTTTAAATTTGTTAATATTTATAAATATTTACTATTTAAAATTATAATAATACAATTTTTTTTTTTTAATAAATTGTTGTTAAAATATAGCAAAGCTTTGAAGTTTTATATTAATAAATTTAATATTAGTATTTTTGCAATATTATATTTGTATTTTTTTATTTTTAGCTAAAGATTTTTTTAGCAAAGTTGTTTTAAAATTTTGCAAAACTTTTACTATTTATATATAGTAAACAATTTTTAATTAAAATTAATTTGTTATTTTTAAATAAATTTTTAAGTTTTTTAATATTTTAAAAAAACTAAGTTTCTTAAATATAACAAACTTTTTTTCAAAAATTTAAAAATCTAAATTGTCGATATATTGCTTTAATAATATTATAAATAAATATTTAATATATAATTTTTTAAATTTTAAAAAAATTCTTATTTAGAAAAACAAAGTAAAAATAATCTTAAAATATATTAAATATTTATTAATATTATATAAAAAAATTACAATATTATTAATATAATATTTGTAGAAATTGCAATAAAATCTAAGAAATTTGTTTATCTTATTTTAAATATATAATATTAATTTTTTAAAATTTATAAAAATAATATTCGATTGCTTTTTTCTTTTGTAAAAAATAATTATAAAACAATTTTAATATTTTTTTTTAATTAAAAATTAATAAAATTAATTATTGTTATTAATAACAATAATATAAAACCAATTTTATAATTTAATTATTATATTTTTTTACAATAGTAAAAAATACAAATTTGTAATATTAATAGTATTTAAATCTTAAATATCTACTATTGTTTTACTCTTTTAAGTAAGTTTTTTGTTTAAATTAATATATATAATTTTCTATACTACAAAGATAAAAAATTTAAATAGTATAGAATTTTCAAACTATTTTAATTTATTTTGTATATATATTTTGTTAAACTTTTTATTAATTAAAATTTTTAACTTTTAATTTAATAAATAAATTTTATATATTAATTTTGTGTTAACAATAATTTGTTAATTAGTTATTATAGAAATTTTTATATATTTTTTGAAAAAAAGATCTATTGTATTATTAATATTTTTTCAAATTTTTAAATAACAATTAATAATTTTAATATATTTTGCAATTTTGTTAAATAAATTATAAATAATAATATTGTTTTTTAATTAAGTTTTTATTTTCTTTAAAATAATTTCTTAAAAGAGATATATTTTACTAAAATTTAATTTTAACAAAATTAAATAATCTTTAAAGAAAAAAATTGTTGCAAAAAAATTTTTTTTTTTTTTATAATATAATATTTTTTATTTTTGTATTTTATAATATATTTAATATAGTAACAATTATTTAGTTTTAACAAGAATTTTTTATTATTATAAAAATTAATAAATTAAAAGTTTATATTTATAAAATAAATATATATTCTAAATATTATAAACTTAAAAAAAAAATTATATTCAAATTTTTTTTTTTTTTTTTTAGAATTATAGCTATTTTTGTTGTTAATTTCGCAAATATTATTTTCTTTTTTGTTGTGCAAATTGTTTGACAAATTTAAATATTATTTTTAATTTTTATTTTGCAAAATATTGCAATTTTTTTACAAAATTCGAATTTTAATTTTTAATTTAATATATTTATAATTATTTGTTTCGATTTTAGAATATTTATATCTATAAGAAATTTTATTTTAAAATTATTTATTAAATAAACTTTGTAACAAATATAGACAATTATTTTGTTGCTATTTTTGTTCTTGTTTTTCAAATAGATATTTACAAAGAATTATTTGTCGAAAATATATTTTGTTGCATCTTGTTACGATTATTGTACTTTTCTCCTAGATAGAATATTTCTTAACATAGTAGTATTTAGATAAAGAACTTTCCTCTTGCTAGCTAGCAATACAATTATAATTTCTATTATTAGTATTCTCTTTTTAGTGCGTTTTCGTATTATTTGGTAGCTTTAAAGTTATTTTCTTATCTATAAGAAAATTGATTATTAGAGAGAATTATCTTATTATTATTTCTGCTTCTTAGAAGTTTGCTTTACTATCTCGTGAAGTTTGCTTTTCTATTGCAAGAATTGTCTATTAAGAAGAGAATATCTTATTAGTATTTTATATCTTTCTTTTAATTAATATTTTGTATTTTTCTTTTGTTAACAATTTTAATATTTTTGTTAAAATTGTCAAACAAGATTATAGAATTTGCGTAAAAATTTAACAATTTTTTAATCAAAATTAGCAAATTTTTGCCAAAATAATTCAAGAAATTCTTGTCTATTTTGCAAAATATATTAAACAATACTTTTAAGCTAGTAATTATCTATATAGCGATTAAAACTAATAAATGTTTAAAATCTATTAAGTTGTTCTACTATTTATTAAATTAAATTATAAATCAATCGACTTTTATAAAAACAATAAAGACTTTTATAATAAATACAAAAATCTATTAACAAATCTTGATTTACTTTAGTTTTTTTTCTTCTTTATAGACAAGAAAGTTAGAAAATTTATTTAAAAAAGAAAGTATTTTGTAGAGTTCGAAGTCTTTAACTTTACGCATTATTATACAATTTTAAAAAGTTAATAATACTTTTATATTAAAAAGAAATCAATATTTATTTAGTTTTTTTATATCTATTTTATCAATTTCTTTTATTTTATTTATATAGAAGATTTTTTTTAACTTTCGAAACAAGTCTATATTTCTTTTTATACAAATGTCTTTCGAATTAAGTTTTTTCAAAGCTCGCATTATCGACGTTTTAAAGAAAAAAAAACAAAAAACAAACAAAATATTTAAAAACAATTAAGAAAAAGATATTTTATTTATTTAAATAAATATATTACAAACAATAACGTTAATTATAGCAAAAAACAAAAATCTATTAAATAATCTTGTCGTATAAGAGTTTATTAGTTAGACAATAACTAAAGTATTAGCAAATTACAATATTTAATTAAGTAGATTGTCTTTGTTTGTTAATCTTTCGAGTTTAGTTAATTTTACTAATTAACAAAATTCTTTAAAATAATAGAGTTTTTCAAAATTATTCGAATTAGCAAATAATAATATCTTAAAAGATAATATTATATTTTAAGTTTTTAATTTAGACTATTTTTATTTAGATCTTAAGAAATTCTATAGCAAAAGCAATATTATTACTATCAAAAAGAAAATTATTTATTAAAAGATATATATTTTTTGTCGCAAAGTAGACAACTATATTACTATTGTTAAAAAAGAAAAGATTAAAAATTATATATCTATATATTTTCAAGATAATATATTGTACTAATAGTTAAATAATTTTACTTAAAATAAGAAAAATACAATAATAATTTTGTTTAATAAATTAAAATATATTCTTTATTATTTAAAGAAACAATTTAAAATCTTTATATTAACAACTTAAAATAAACTAAATTAAGAAATCTTTTTTGTAAAGAATTTGCAAAATAAAAAAAAGTTATATATATATATACAAAATATAAAATTGTATATTGTATAAACAAATTTAAATAAAAATCTAATTAAAATAATCTAAGTTTAAAATTATTTGTTGTTAGAATTTCAAATAATTATATTGTTGTTAATAGCAAATATTTTAATTTAAAAATTCGACAAATTAATAATAAATTAAAAGAAAATATAATAATATATTGTTTTATTTTAAGAGAAAAATAAGAAACAAAAAAAAAAAAAATTAATCTTTAAATAGATCGAAAAATAGATTAAAAATTTATAACAAATTTTGTTATAATTGTTTGCAAATACAAACAAATAAATTTTTTTTTATAAATTATTCTTTCTTTAATTGCTATTTTGAACAAAAACAAAAAAAAAATTTGTTTAAATTATTAAAGATTTTACTTTTTTTTATATTAGCAAAATTTCTTATTTTATTAATTAGATTTTTTTTTTTTGCAATAGAGTTTTCTTTATTAAGAAGAAAATTAAATTTTTTTTTATATTAATAGCAAGATAGAAGTTTACGCAAATTAGTAAAACACAAATATATTTAAGTCGAATTTAACTTAAACTTATCTAAGTTAATCAAATATTTAAAATATTTAAAACTAAAAAATTGTCTTATTTTTAATAAAATAATTGCTAATAATTATTGTTAATAATATTAATTTCTATTAAAATAAATTATATAATTTAAATAGAATTTTTATTGTAAAAAAAGAACGCAACAAATTCTTGTTTTATTATAAAATAAATAATACAAAATTCTCTTTTTAAATTTTAGATTTGCAAATAATATATTAATAAATTTAATTATACTTTAATAATTAAAACAAAGATTAAAATTAAAAAAATAAAAAAGAAATAAAAATATACTACAATTATACGTTAGCAAATATCGAAACAATATATTTTTAAAATTGTAAAATTAATTCTTGTAATAAGATTTTTAATAAAAAGAAAAATAATAACAAAAAAAAATAACAAAAATATTAATAATTTTTTTGTTAATATAATATATTATATTTCTTTATAAAAAAATATTATCAAAAAATTAATTTATTAATAATATTAAAATACTTTTAATTTTAAAAACAAACTTTATATTTATATACAATTATATAAAAAAAAAATTAATAAAAGCAATTAAAATTTATCTCTAAAAATTCTTAATAATATCGATTTTTAAAAATAGCTATTTCGAATATAATAATATCGAAGATAATAATTTTCTTAACAATATTTTTTAAAGAGAATAAAATAACTTTTAAAGTATAATATTATATTATAGCAATAATCAAATATAATATTAGCAATTTAACAAATCTCTTTTGCATAAATTTTAATTATAATATATTTATAATAAATTATATTTTTGTTAAAGCAAAGATATTTAATATAAAGATTAGAAAATATTTTTTAATTTTATTAAAAAATATAGATACAACAAAATATATTTTCGACAAATAATTTTTTGTAAATATCTATTTAAAAAACAAGAATAAAGATAATAACAAAATAATTGCTTATATTTGTTATAAAATTTATTTAATAAATAATCTTAAAACAAAATTTCTTATAAATATAAATATTCTAAAATCGAAACAAATAATTATAGATATATTAAGTCGAAAATTAAAATTCGAATCTTATAAAGAAATTGTAATATTTTGCAAAATAAAAATCAAAAATAATATTTAAATTTATTAAACAATTTGTACAATAAAAAAGAAAATAATATTTGTAAAATTAATAGCAAAAATAGTTGTAACTCTAAAAGAAAAAAATAAATTTTTTAAATATAATTTTCTTTTTAAACTTATAATATTTAAAATATATATTTATTTTATAAATATAAATTTTTAATTTATTAATTTCTACTAATAAAAAATTTTTGCTAAAATTAAATAATTATTGTTGTATTAAATATATTATAAAATACAAAAATAAAAAATATTATATTGTAGAAAAAAAGAATTACTTTTTTGCAACAATTTTTCTCTTTAAAAATTATTTAATTTTGTCGAAATTAAATTTTAATAAAATATATCTCTTTTAAAAAATTATTTTAAAAAAAATAGAAACTTAATTAAAAAACAATATTATTATTTATAATTTATTTAACAAAATTGCAAAATATATTAAAATTATTAATTGTTATTTAAAAATTTAAAAAATATTAATAATATAATAAATCTTTTTTCTAAAAAGTATATAAAGATTTCTATAATAATTAATTGACAAATTATTGTTAATATAAAATTAATATATAAGATTTATTTATTAAGTTAAGAGTCGAAGATTTTAATTAATAAAAAATTCGACAAAATATATATACAAAATAGATTGAAATAATTTAAAAATTCTATATTATTTGAATTTCTTGTCTTTGTAATATAAAAAACTATATATATTAACTTAAATAAAAAATTTATTTAAAAGAGCAAAACAATAATAAATATTTAAGATTTAAATACTATTAGTATTATAAATTTGTATTCTTTGCTATTATAGAAAGATATAATAATTAAATTATAAAATTGCTTTTATATTATTATTATTAATTTCTAATTAAGAAAAAGTATTAAAATTGTTTTATAATTATTTTTTATAAAAGAAAAAAGCAATTAAATATTGCTTTTATAAATTTTAAAGAATTAATACTATATATTTAGAATAAGATAAACAAATTTCTTAGATTTTATTACAATTTTTACAAATATTATATTAACAATATTGTAATCTTTTTATATAATATTAACAAATATTTAATATATTTTAAGATTATTTTTATTTTGTTTTTTTAAATAAAAATTTCTTTAAAATTTAAGAAATTATATATTAAATATTTATTTATAATATTATTAAAACAATATATTAACAATTTAAATTTTTAAATTTTCGAAAAAAAGTTTGTTATATTTAAGAAACTTAGTTTCTCTAAAATATTAAAAAATTAAAAAATTTATTTAGAAATAATAAATTAATTTTGATTAAAAATTGTTTACTATATATAAATAGTAAAAGTTTTGCAAAATTTTAAAATAATTTTGCTAAAAAAATCTTTAACTAAAAGTAAAAAAATACAAATATAATATTGCAAAAATATTAATATTAAGTTTATTAATATAAAACTTTAAAGCTTTGCTATACTTTAACAATAACTTATTAAAAAAAATATATTATATTATTATAATTTTAAGCAACAAATATTTATAGATATTAACAAATTTAAAAAATATAAATTTAAAATTTATATCTATTATATAAAAAATACTAATTAACAAAACTAAAAGTTGTTGTTTTTATATAAATATTAAAAAAGATTTGTTATATACTTAATTATATATCGAAAAAATCGATTGTAATTTTTACAAATTATTTTGCAACAATAAATATAACAAAACAAATTAAATTGTTTTTCTCTTCTTTAGATTGTATAAATTTGTGTTTTATTTATATTTTTTAATATATTTTCTAGTTTTTGCTTAATATATATTGAAAAACAGAAAAATTTAATATTGTTTTAAATATTTTTTTTTGTTTGTTTAAAACAAATTATTTTAAAAATTATTTTAAAAGTAAAAAAATTCTTAATAAAGTTGTTGCTTATTATATAATTTTAATTAAGATAATTTTAATTTTTAAAAAAAAATTAATAAAGATTTATAAAATTAATAAAAAGTAATTTAAGATTTACAAAATATTTCTTAATTAACGCAAAAAAAATTATAATAATTAACAAAAGATTTAAATCTATTTAATTAATTTAAAATAAATTTTGAAAAAACAAAAATTTGTTATTATTATTTCGACAAAAATTTTAGTTTTAATAGAAATTTAAATTGTAATTTTAATATTTAATACAATAAATATAACAAAAAAGTCGACAAAGTTAAAAATAATAAAATAGAAATCTATTATTGTAATTTTAATAACTTTAACAATTTTAAAGAATTTTAAAAAGATTACTACTTTAAAAGAGTTAACAATATTAAAAGAATTAATAATATTAAAAAAGTTAATAATATTAATAAAGTTAACAATATTAAAGAAATTAATTAAGTTAAAAAAAACTAAAATAAAAAATATTTAATTTATATTAAAAAAAAAATTTATTTACTTTTAAGACAAAAAGAACAAACAACTAAAATTGTATATTTTTAAAACTATAAAAAAAAGAATTTTTAAGCTATTGTATAATATCTAGACGCACAAAAGATTTTTATATATCTATAATAGAATTATAGCTAGTTATTATATAAGAAATTTAACTAAACAATTAAAAAAATATCTAAAATATTGTTTATTGTATTAGTTTAACAATACAACTAGATATTATTTATACAAATAGCTAAAGTCTATTATTACAAAGTTAAAGATATTTTATATTATTATTATCAATTTTATTTTTGCGCTTTTTAAACTAGCAAACAAATACAATTCTTTTATATTAATAACAAACAAATTCTTTAAACAAATTATAACAATAATTAGAAAAACAACTTTCTTAATTAAGAAATAAACAATTAAGTTTATTAATATTTTTATAAATTAAGATCTATCTTTAAGTATTATTTTTAATAAAAATAATAAATTTCTATCTAATCTATAAAGAGCGATATTCTACTTCTTGAAAATTAATTTACTTTATTTTATTGTCTATTATTTATAATTTAACAATTAATCAAAACAATTTAATTAAATTATAGAAATAGTTTTGCAATATTATTTTATCTTAAATCTTAAAACAAACTAAAAGTGTTTCGGAATTAAATTTCGAGATATTTTTAACAATTTTAAAAATATCTTAACAAGAAAATTTTTAAACAAATTTATTTATAGAAAAGTTCTTTGTAAAGAATTGTTTATAGTCGATTCTTATTAATAGAATATTAATTACGTTGCAAAGCAAAAAAGAAATTAAAACAAAATTGCGATATTAATAGTTTTTGCAAACGCAAAAATAAAGTTGCGCTATAATAATTATTATTAATTACTTGTTTTAAAAAACAAAAATAAGATTTTTCTAAAATTATATTTAAAATATAAAATTAGAAAATTAGAAAATTCTAAACTCTTTAATTAAAAAACAAGATTGTTCAAAATTTTAGAAATATACAATTATTTTACTTTTAAATTGAAATTATTTTCGAATTAAAAAATATATCTAGTTGTTTTTATTATTATATTGAAGTTTATCTCAAAAAAAAGCAATTTATATATAAGAAAAATCGATACAAATGTGTCTTTAATAAAAAAAGATAAAAATACAAATAACAACTATAAGATTTAGCAACTACTAAATAAATATATAACGTTACAAGAACGCAATTTTTATAAAAAAAATATTGTTTAATATTTTGTTAAGTAAAAAAACTAAAATCTTGTTTATAATATATAATATAATAAAACAAATTTAATCGAAGTACAAAATTTTATTAACAATTATCTCGATATTTATAATGCGCAATCTATTAAAAAATATTAAAATAAAAGAATCTAAAAAATATATCTAAATTAAAACAATAAATCGATTAGATTAAGTATATATTTGGTTGTTTATAAAACTAGTATTAAAAATATCTAATTTATTTCTTTTATTATTATATTCTCTTTCTATTATAATATTTCTTTTGACAAAATTATTAAAAAAATATTTTTTGCGATATTTGATATAGTATTATATTATTTGTTAAAAAAAAAACATAAATTCGACAATTTACAAAGCAAATTACAACAATAGAAAAGAAGAAATAAATAAACAAATTTAAAAGATATCTTTATAAACTAATATTATATAACAAGTATACTTTAATCTATATTAAAATAATTTATGTAACAAAGTTTTAAAATTGCACAATCTTAAGTTTAAGTTTAAAAGATAATTTGCAAAATTTAATAACTATTAAAATTACTATATTTGCTACAAAACTAAAAATAGTATTAAAAGTTTTTTCAAAATAAAATACTATATTAATAAAAGTTATTGTAATTTGCTATTTATCTTATTACAACAAAAACTTATTAAAGAATAGATTACTTAATATAATCTACTAGCAATTTAATAAATTTTAAGAAATCTTTGTTAAAACAATAGAAAAAATAATTTTATAAATTTTAAATCTTTCGAATCTAATTTTATATTCGAAAAAGAAATTAATTGTTACTTTAATTCTTAACAAATATAGATTCAAATTATTGTTATTAACAAAAAAGAAGTTTATTCGACAAAATTATATAATTATTAAGAATTACTATTTAAAGATAATTACAAACAATTGTTAACGCATTTTTAATTTAATAGAACAAAATAAATATTTAAAAAATAAAATTAAGACTTTGAAGAAATTATTTAGAGTATATAAAAACAATCGAAAAAAGTTAACTTCTATATTGTTAATATTGTTTATTTATAATATAATTACAATCGCGAAACTTCTACTCTCTTTAATAATTTATTTAGAAATTGAAATTATTATTTCGAATTTGTTAATAATTGATTATTAAGATAAATTTACTAATTTTAAATATTTTGTTTTTAAGATATAAAAAAGATACTTAATGTATTTTTATTTTTAGAATTTAAGTTTATTCGAGATTTTTAATTAAAGTAACAATTTTAAAGATTTTGCTCAATTGTTATTTTAGATATATTTTAGAAAAATAAAAATAAAATTTCTTAAACAAGAACTTATTATTTTGTTAGAAGTAAATACAATTGCGTTATTTAAAAAATACGAAATTGCTTTAAAAACTTTGGCAAAATTAATATTTTAAAATTCTCTATTTTGTCGACTAATTATATATATATATAATACAAAATTAAGAGCTTGCAAAATATTAAAAATAAATAAAAACTTTTATCTATTTATAAAAGAAACACTTGTTATTAATATTTTTAAACAATTTAATAAATACAATAACTTTAAATTAATTGCGATTCTACTTTTTCTTGCGTACTACAATATAATAGTAACAAGAATTTGTTTGCTAAAATTGCTAATAATATACGTTCTTTTTAGCGCGTTTATCGAAAGTATTTTATTTATCAAAATTACTAGTAGCTTAGTATTAATATTCGAAAGAACTTATAATTTCGCGATTGCAATTTTTAATATTTCTTTATCTTTTTTCTACATTTGTATTATATTATTAGAATTTAATTTTACAATTTTAGATTTCAATTTCGAAGACTTCGATTGCGAGAATCTTGTTAACTTCGATTTCGCAATATTAAATATATTGATTAACAACAAGTTGCGCTCTTTCTTTTATAACGCGTCGATATCGACTAGACTTAATTTTAATAATTTTTTTATCAAATATTCTTTAAAGAATTGTACAATTTTATTCGATTAATAACTTTATAAGATCTATAATATTAAAATTGCTACGCAAGAACTATATTGACAAAAGATATTTATTAACAAAAAAACAATAAAGATCAATATATTAAATAACAAAAAATTAATTGTATTTACAAATTTATCAATCTAGAAAAATTATTATGTTGTAATATACAAAAATATTCAACTTATTAATAATTTTCAACGCGTTAGAGATAAATATAGTATTTTTATTAAGAAGAAAGATAGAATCGCTATTGATAAATTTATAAAGTTAACAATTTTTCTTAAAGATTTTGTCTTAGAACAAGAATCTAATAATAACAAAGATAAAGATAACAACAAGTTTAACAAAGAAGCAAAAGCAAAGACAAAGAACAACAAGCGCAAGAATTGCTATTTTAAGAAAAAAGATATTAAGAAGATTAAAAAGAAAATTGTTTTAATTAAGTTAAACATTTCGATATCTTCTAAAAAGAATATTTTAATTTCGACGCTTTTAGTTTTAAAAGCAAATTATATAATTGCAATTTTAATAAAAAGCTATACTAATATATATAAGAATTTGCTTTATATACAATTACTAGTTAAAATAAATATTGTTATTAAATTCTTTAAGAAAAAAACAAAGAATACAAAAAAATTATAAAATGCAATTAAAAACTTTGCAAATATATTAATATTAGCGCTTATTTATTATTATTTGTTGTTAACTTTTATTAATTTAACAAAGATAGAAAGCTTGAATTTTATTATATTTGCAAATTGATTGTCGCATATTACAATTTATTAATACAAGACAAAGTATAAGACTTTTCTTATAGTAAAATTACATATTATCGAAGAAGTTATAAGCGAAATCTTTTCTTAATTTAAAATTCTAACAAAGAAATATATTATTACAAATCTTTCGATCTTGCTTTAATTGTTTTAGCAATTCTTTTTTTGTATCAACACTATAGATAATCTTTTCTATAAGAAACGTATTATCTCGAATCTTTCGATCTTGCTCTAGTTGTTTCAAAAATTCTTTCGAATTTCGATACTATAGATAATCTTTTTTAAAAGAAATATATTATCTCGAATCTTTCGATCTTGCTCTAGTTGTTTCAAGAATTTTTTCTCTCTTTTTTTGTTTGTTTGTTAATACTACAAGCGATCTTTTCTATAAGAAATATATTATCTCGAATTTTTTAATCTTGCTTTAGTTGTTTTAAGAATTTTGTTAAAATTTCGATACTACAAATAATCTTTTTAAAAGAAATATATTATTACAAACTTTTTAGTCTTGCTCTAATTTAACTCTATTTTTATATCGATATTATAAACAATTTTTTTTATTGTTAAGTATTATAATATCTCGATCGCTCTACTATCTTTTTTACGACAAAAATTCTTTTCTTATTTGCTTTTCGACAATAGGAATTCTATTTATCTTTTCTTTTGTTCTATGTTTATTTTTTTCGCATTTGTTGCTATCGAAGACAATAATATAGCAAAGAGGTTAGAGGGAAATGTTACGATTATCGTACTTTCCTTCTAGATAGAGTATTTCTTGACATAGTAGTATTTAGATAGAGAACTTTCCTCTTGCTAGCTAGCAATACAATTATAATTCCTATTACTAGTATTCTCTTTTTAGTGCGTTTTCGCATTACATCTATATTTCTTAATAAAATTAAAAAATATTTTCTAATCTTTATTTTAAATATTTTTGCTTTAACAAAAGCACAATTTATTATAAATATATTGCAATTAAAATTTACGCAAAAAAGATTTGTTAAATACTAATATTGTATTTAATTATTACTATAATATAATATTATGCTTTGAAAATTATTTTGTTCTTTTTAAAAAATATTGTTAAAAAAATTATTATTTTCGA
>JAABUL010004169.1_pt1 | contig 19801 bp, 15 predicted proteins | sample 5559151 | NCBI WGS metagenome assembly JAABUL01 (sample SAMN10711876, study PRJNA513368) | rock metagenome | isolation source: Antarctica rocks | place: Antarctica: Victoria Land, Pudding Butte sud | reverse complement strand
AGCAGCTACCGTCAGCACCAACTGCGTTTCAACGCCTGCAAGTTTTCATGGCGGAGCTTACACCGTACCTCTCGGCCCTCGGGGCATCTTTCACATTGATATCATCTACAACCCGTCGCGTCAGAAACCTATACTCGGCTCAACGGTGCTTGCAGCAAGTCCCACAAATGGCACCCGTCCCTCTCCTAACCCTACCCCCCCAGGACCTCCAATTAGCTGCGACGACCACGATCCTGAAACCCTCCCCTTGACCGAATCCGACTGCAACTTCCTCATCGCCGGAATTCTCTCCAGAAACGATGTAATGGCCCAAAAGACATTCTACGACCCGGATATGGTTACCAATATGACCTCCAACAGCAAATACACCTTGCAAACCCCCGGACGCTTCAGAACCCCGTGGCTGCTCCGTAGCGCCACTTGTAACATCCTGACGTACGAGGCCTTGCAGCTGCGGTGAATCTCTTTGCACGCGGCGCGAACCACTGCCACCAAGGCATTTTGGACGATGAAGGCGGCAGAGGAACAAGGGGTACGGTGGGAGTGCGATTGAGCGTGTCCGGGCTCTGGAGGAGCGGTGCGAGGAGCTTACAAGAAGCCTGAAATGCTCGTCGTTCTTCAACTTGTGCACCTTGTGTCGGTGCAGCCAGTAGCCAGCAGTCAGCAGAACTATTTCCTAATAATTCACTTCGATTCTGCAATCGAGATGGCTGCGTTCAATCCGATACCCTAGACTTATGTCCCGACTGCTCCGCGTTCCAACAGCCTGATGACTCGTCGTAACATCACTCCGAAGCGGTTCAGCAAGCTCAAGGAAAGCCAGCACATTGACCCAGGCGGGATGGCGCACGATACGGCTTCGCTATCAGTCGCAGCAATTCCTGACAATAGCAACAACTGGTTTTGAATTAACGGTACGTTTCGGGATGTGAATATCTGATTGTAGCGATCGTAACTGACTGATGAGAATTTGATGCAGAAACCGGCACTGTCTTTAATAACCGTGACGACAACTACAACCTTCCTACAATCGAAGAGCTTTTGAGGGGCTTCGCAACTGAAGACCCAAGCCCAAATTACATGGATCAAGGGATCGAGAAGGCAGTTTTCGAGGCAAGGGGTAGTTCGATCGATCGCGACAGGGCAACACCTGGCCATAATTCAGGCGCCAGTCAACGTGAGAGCGTCCATCACCATCGGTTTTGACCCAGAAAAGCCCCTCTCTAGGTTTCTGATATAGTGTAGAAAGTTCAATTGTCCTGAAAGAAGACGAGCAGAGTGCCATCGAAGCTGAAGGCAATAACGATAGTGTCTGCGCCGAAAGTGCGGAGCCAGACACACGCGTTCTCGGTAGCACAGAGATCGCTTTCGACTTAAGAACTTCAGTACCTCCTTCCAATCTCGAAAAATGTCGCGACATTGAGCATCGAGACTTATTCGAGACGGCTCAGCCATTGCGGCATAACGAGCAAAAAGCTTTGCCTTCGGGTCCTACGCCTCCTCATGGTCTCTTTCCGCGCCCCTCAAGCGTGCCTTTACACGACTGCAGCAGGGCAAATGACTTTTGCACAGGTCGCGCGAGATCCGAGGCCACGATATCGCGTTCCGGTCGTTCTTGCAGCGGCTCTAGAGCCTTCAGAGCGTCAACACAGTACCAGTTCTGCCAAGGCGATCGTCTCTATACCAGTCAAAGCGCACTAAAGGGAACCGAGCTACATCGCCCCGTTCTAGGTTCCGATGCCTTTATCAAGGAGGATGATCCGCGGCGGCGGCAGCAGCGGCAGCGGGAGGAGGAGAAGAACATTGATGATAGCGACAACAACGACGATGGACAGCCACAGCGTGAAGCAGATACCGTGGTAGGGGCGCTAACGGTCATAGAGAGTGGTAGGATTTGTCCTTCCCGCAAGAAAGAGGGAAGTGCAAGGCCGGGCAAGCGACAGAGGTCACCGCTTCCCTCTTCCTTTCCAATTTTAAAGCCAGATCAAAAAGAGGCGAAGAGCCATAGCGATGATTGTAGCGACGAGCTTGGCATCACCCACATTAAATCGGATGAGAAAGATAGGAGGCTACGTCCTGCGAAACGGAAACGGCCGTCACTATTCAACGGTAAGCCAGCGCAAAGGAAACGCCAGCATCATCTTCAGCAACAGTCTCCCCGCCAACCTCAAGCACGCCTCACGGCTCAGTGGCATTGCGCTAAGACTCATTTGCTCTCACCTACCCCTTCTGCACAAGAAGTCATGAATACAGACATGTCGTCTGACTGCTGTGTTTCAAGCACATCGTCCAGAGTCAACCTACTGGTGCTAACTAAGGTTACGTTCTGTCCGCATTCCTCCCTGCATTTCTGTTCCTTTACAGCGGTGATCCGAGCCGGTCATGACCAGCCAGAATTCTCTTTCGACCCGTTTACCAGACTCATAAAAGAGATCGGCCACGTCGGGGAGGTTACCGTCTCTACGGTCAAACCGCTGCCACAACATCAGTTCCTATTGACTGGCTTCAGCCGGCATACCTTACCCCGGAATTTACACAGCCAAAGAACAACGGGATTTGCCTCGGCGGCCAGCAGTTTCTGCGAGGGTGGGGCACGGACTTCAGCTCCAGCATGATGCTACCGTTGATGCCGGGATTGCGTCACAGAGAACTGAGTCGTCAAGCAGCTATGTTGACGGCGATTTCAGCGACAGCGATCTTAATCTCAGCAGCCGCAACAACGGTGGATATCCGAGCGAGGATGAGCGAGGCTATTCGAGCACGAGGAAGCATAGCCCATGGTCAGAGTTGGGCGAGCAGCGCTTGTTGGTGTACAAGAAAGAGGACAAATCTTGGAAATGAATATTCGGCAGGTTCCCAGCTAGGACTTCGGCTGCAGTACGCACACGCTGGAACATGATACGGTCCAGAGTCGTGTAAAGCTCGTCACATGGGTGGAGAAAGAATAATTCAACCGCTTTCCACCTTATTTATTTTATCTACTGTGGCTCTACCTGCACGCTTCGTTTCTGGCTCGTTTCCAGCTCAACTTCTGGATTCATTCCACCAGCCATGCTTCACGTTCATAGATAGTGAAATGAATGTCTTCGCCTTTCCGTAAGCACACTGGCACCTTTTGCATCTCGCAAGTTTCTTGGCATTTTCCTCCCCTGCGAAGCCACACCCAGAACGCTGCTTTCTCGCAATGGGGATGTAAGATCATTCCTTGAAGCGTGCCTTAAACCTACGCTTAAATCGAAATCTGACGTGCTATTTAGTTGATATTCCATTCACGCAGTGTATCCCCCGCGGCAATTGTGTAAGGATGATCGGCACCGATCCTTTTTATACGACACCTGACGACGTCGCCCATTAATCGAATCGCTTTGCTTTTATGCCGCTGAGCATAATATGTGTGTGCCAGATTGGCTATGCTGATCAGCGTGTCTGGATGCTCCGCTCCCAGAACCCTCTTTTTCGTCTTCAAGACTTGCACCTCCAGCTCCTCGGCCTCCTTCCATCGTCCTTGACTCCAAAATGTTGATGCCAGGTTGGATATGCTGATCAGCGTGTCTGGATGCTCCGCTCCCAGCACCCTCTTTCTCGTCTTCATGACTTGCACGTCCAGCTCCTCGGTCTCCTTCCATCGTCCTTGATTCCGGTATGTTGATGCCAGATTGGCTATGCTGATCAGCGTGAATGAATGCTCCGCTCCCAGCACCCTCTTTCTCGTCTTCACGACTTGCACTTTCAGCTCCTCGGCCTCCTTCCATCGTCCTTGATTCGAGTATGTTGATGCCAGGTTGCCTATGCTGGTCAGCGTGTCTGGATGCTCCGCTCCCAGCACCCTCTTTCTCGTCTCCATGACTTGCACGTTCAGCTCCTCGGCATCTTGCCACAGTCCCCTTAGGGTAAATATGGCAACTAGGCTAAATTTAATGGTATCAAGTAAGGTGAAAGCGTTGTATAATATAAAATTAACTGCAGCAAGATCTTTCTGTAATTCTAATTGAGCGTTAACTAGATTGTAATTCGCCGTGTTGAAAATAGTGTTTGCTCTCGTATCTAGGCCTTCAGAATTAAGATTTCGAAAAAACTCATTCTGTATGGTATAATGGGTGGAGCTTATTTGTTCGATCTCTAAATTGAGGTCTGATTCTGATCTGCCGCTTTGTTGTACTGCTTCTATTGCTTTTTCATAATTTTGATCTAGCCCAAAGCCTAGTCGAAAACAAACGGCAAGCTGGAATGAAGCTTGTTGAAGTTGGCTCAAGGAATTTGTGGTCCTAAAATTTTCCAGCCTTTTTGAAAGACAGGAAACTATATGACGACGAACGCGATAGTCGGCCATATAGAAGGCTATAATTGATCTAGAAATCTGAATTAAATTAGTATTATGTTATAGTAAAAATGACTTTACTTACCTGGAACGGCTCTAGTAGATTGCTAGCCGAGACTCCAGCACTCGATTCAGATGACACAATGGCCTTCATGGTTGACGATAGTGCGTCGAGAATCCCGATTAAGGTTCTTATGTCAGAAGCCCGGTTTTCTTGGTCTGAAGCCAAACAGGATCGGAAGAATGATACCAAACCACTAGCTTCCCTCGCTGAGAATTGTGCTGTTTCGTAGGTTAATCTTTCGGTGGTTTCCTTCAGTCCGTCTTGCTTCTTCGATTCCAAAGGATGGGGACGTTTGTCCGGCAGAGGGTCGAAAATAAGGTCGTTTTCGGCTAGCTTCTCGTTGAACAAGAACCATAAACATACCAAGCCAAAGGAATAGATATCCATTTTGACCATTTCAGAGAACAGATGTCCTCGATCATGTTGTTCTGGAGCTTCCCAAGGTACGGACCGTGGCATATACCCGTGATCACTATCGCCGGGGAGTAGAACGGAATACCCAAGATCTGCAATCTTTGCTGTGTAACTTCCATCCTTATCTTCAGATATAAGCACGTTATGGGGCTTGATATCTCTGTGAACGACGCCTATAACGCATAAGTTAAATAAACATCTTTTATATGTATTGGTTCACTCACGGTTCTTATGCAGGTCTCTGATCCCAACGGCAATATCGATGCATAGTTTCAGTCTTCCCGTGAAACCTAAGTTCCTGCCACAGTCTGATCTCATAAAGCAATTCAAGTCTCCATGCTTTGTCTTTTCGAATACCAGAACCGGCCAGACTTTAAGCCAAGGTGCTTTGGTAGCCTCTGGGTGGTGATCGTTTTCTTGAACGGGAGTTCGGATATCCCAGCACACGCCTATCAGATGAATGATATTCGGATGATTGCGAATCTCTGGATACCGTAATATAGAGACTTGTGATACCAAGGCGCGATAGATTTCCTCTTCCTTTTCTCCTCTTTCCTCTTCTCCTTTTTCTGGCTTTACCCGATTGAATGCAAAGCTCATGGCCAGGTTAACTGACGACTGGCGCACCTCAGACTGTCCACCGACTCCCAAGGCATCTAGAGCTGGCTGCCATGTAATATCAAGGACGTCGATCTCTAGGTTTTGACATGTCTCGAGAAACGTGATGAAGTCGTAACGAAAGTCGTTTTCCTTGGGGTCTGTCCTTCGAACTATAGAGTAGTACGAAGATCGAATCTGAGACGCTGAAGATTCCGCAGGTGAGATGGAGGCCATTGCTATTACGATGTACGAGGTAATTTGAGGTAACGGATCGAGTGCTGTATGAATAGTGGCTTGTGAGAAAAGAGAATGACTCGAGATTTAAGGACAACGTAGCGGCTTCAGGAAAAGCTGGGTGCGAAATTTGCAAAAGAATTCATCGTGCGGTTGCACTCTAGTTGCAAATCCAAGCACCCCTCCATAGAATGTCTTGCTAACGTAAAAGCCAGCCATTGGCCGAAATGCTACGCCCGGTTCTTTCGACCGCAAGCAGGGAAAGTGCTGCGGTCATTCCTGCGCAGTCGGACGTAATTAGGCTGCAATGGAAGGCAGTGATAAGGTACGTAAAATATCACCATAAGCAGCCGAAGGAGTAACTACTACATGACCAATTCCCAGCCAGGCTTGGCGACCAGACCTATTTCCTTTCCGTTTAAATAGACAGATGGCAGAAGCACGTCTACCTTACTGCACGTTGTCATAGCTTTGCTACGCTTCTGCCTAGTTGCTGCTTAGAACACCACGCCCGGCTTCTGCATGGGCGTTCTGACTGCAAGGCATACTCCACACAATGATTTTTGGAAAAAGCAAGTCTGCCTGATCAAAATGACTTGTTGAATTCATCCCGGAGTAGGAACACTTTGTACGGTAAGCCTGCCAGCAACTCCACGCCAGACCCATGGTTCGTAAACCGCACATTTCCACCACAGTCCTCTCGAATCCCTGACTGAGTACCGTTTCCTCATCGGACCCTTCCACGTTACTAAGATTTCTACTCAGATATTCGTCAACGACATCCCTATAGATATCTATTGCAACTGCCAGTTCTGGAAACCGTTTTTGGCGTTGCTTAAAGTATAACGAACGTCTCCAGAACGTAACCAGTATAAAGGCTATTGATTATATCTTGCACCCACTAAGCCGGGCCAGCTTCTGTACGACGGACTCCGAGAACTTCAAGTAGATCGCGGTAGAATTGTTCACATCTGAACGTTCGGCACCAGCTTCGGCCGGTGGATCTGCTTTAAGCAAGGAATCGTTAAGACAAGCCTTCACGCAATTGCTATATTCTATACCAGCCCTTGATTTTAGCATTGGCATCCATCCAGTCAGCAGCTCCTTGGCTATGCTTTCGGGGGAGCCGGTAGGAGGTATCATGTCGTGCAATGGCTTCCATACGCCGATTTCGAATAATATTAACCCAAGGCTATAATAGTCGAAACCCGGCTCAAAACGCTCGTCGTTCTTGAGATATCTTGGGTGCAAATAGTCTCTCTCTTGTGAATTGGGATCTACACCCTCAGTAAAAGCGCTTGGCTCGTTTTTTCGGCTATACAAAATACCAATAATATACGGCTTTGTCAACGCCGACAGCGGCTGCGTGGTATCATTGAAAAACAAAATATTGGCCGTCGAAAGCCTTCTGTGTAGCCACGAAACGTTGTGGAAATCCAGAACGGTCGAGGAGAGAGCTTGCGCGAGCGAGAGCCTCGTTCTAAGATCGGGAAGGTTTTTGCGTGATTTTTTGCCTTGTAGCAGAAACCATTTAAGCGTGGATACGGTGATGGTGCGATCAGTAAGGCTCTTCGGGATGCTGTAAGCGAGCCCAAAAGCATTGCGATCGGGCTTGTGGCAGTAGCCTTTGCAGGGTAGTATACGGAAACGAGAGACCGAGGGAAGACAACGTAAAAGAGAGGCGATGGCTTGAATACGAGGTTCGATTGTATCTCGGCGAACTGGATCTTCGTATCTCTTCCATTCGATCAAACAAGATTCGTCTGCGCTGTACTGAACCTTGTCGGACTCAGTTCCCGACTTGATATTATCAAGTTGAATATTGCGCCACTTTCCAACGGTGTGCGAGTCGAAAGAAAGCTTGAGGTCATCCATGGGGGCTTCTCCAGACAAGGCACGCAGCGTTATTTGCTTAGTGTCAGCCATCTGTCCTATTTCCTTGACATCGATATATTGAGACAGAAGCTGGAGGTACTCTGTGCTCTCCGCTTCCAAAAGACTGGTCTCCAGATACATGTTCGCGCTGGTCTGTATCGAATGTTCGAGAAATGCTAACAGCGAAGAGTTATGCTGTCGGAATGGTAGTATTAGACGTCGCCGTATATTTTTCGACAACGGATCAGAAGTTTCTAGTACATTCTGAAGACTCTCGAGCCTATCTAATGTTCCTTCGAAATTGTCGCATCCGGAGAGATGTTTAAGCGATACGTCTGGAGTGTGATCACTGATAAGACCCAAAGAATGCTGCCAGCCCATGAAACTCTTTTTTTCGATCAGTAGCTCGATTCCCGTCTGACCTGTCATACTCTCAAACCGCCCGAAGTTACGAGAAATCTCTTGAGCAAGTGCATGAAGAGTAATAAATTGAAGTTCAGCAACAACGTCACCAGCAAGAGGTCGGTCGCCGGGATCCAGGACAAGAATTTGCCTGACCAGTTCCAGAAGCATTCTCTCGCTCGAAGAGCATTCGGGGACGAGCTCCTGCAACCAGCTATGCATCCCTCGGTTTTCGGTATCCCCACGGTGAAAATAAGAAAGGATTTCCCCGTCGTTGTTGAATTTCCTGGCTTGTTTGAAGGACTCGACGCCGTCTTTGCCTCTTCTCATGTAGGCCAGGACATTCGCAACGATGCACCCAAATGACCATATGTCGCTCGATCGGTGAACCGTGTTACATACCTTTCCATTGAGGCTCTGGCATTCGGGGGCGATTTCGTACCCGTTTCGTGTTCGATAATGAGTTTTTGAGCCGTCGGCGCCGTGTTTGAACCGTGACAAACCAAAGTCAGCTAAAATAAAACGTCCGGCGTCAACCAAGACGTTCTTTGGTTTTAAATCATGGTGGCAACCGATTCGCCTGATATCAAACCCGCCTGCAGTGAACTCATGGACGCTGTGGATTGCAGAGGCAAGTCCTGTGAAAGCTATAAGAAAGCTTTCATTCCTCGCAAACAGCGATGGGCGTTCGCTCGTGAGAAGATCCCCTAAGTCACCTTCACTAGCTTTAGGAAAAAGTAAATGAATATTTTGCTCGTGGTGATAGCAAGAAAGTAGGCGTACAACGTTCGGGTGTTTAAGAAGATTAAGAAACGATAGATTTTGCACTTCCGTCTCAAAGTCATTCTCCTGCGGCGCCATTTCCTTGCGGACAAGGCTTAGAACCCCCGGCGCTGCAGTAGTCCCTACTCTAGTCAATCGGTGGTGTGCGTCGTTGATCTCGACATCGAAAACAACTCCAAACCCCCCCGAGGTGAGGCGAACATTCTTCTGATACGGCAAGATTGTCTGATCCTGGAAATAACGCGGAATCCGAGAATCCGAGAAATAAGGAGCGCAAAAAACCCATTGTTGGTCATGAAATAATTCGGCTTGAAGATTCGGAAGTATCGACTGTAGATACTGAATGCTAAAGGGTAATTTGTGGTCAAGAGGTGATTCTTGGAAATGATCATCTTTGACAAATTCCTCGATGAGCTTGAGATGGCCGATTAGGACAAGAATTGCGAAGACTTTTCTTGCCTTCCTAAATACTGCATCGGTTATGTCCACTACTTTCGAGTCATTGATGGTATTCTTGCAAGCTTGTATGATCTTGTCCGCTGTTAGAAGCTCAAACAGCCTCGCTTCTGGTATGAACTTTTGCTTTCTGTAATTCCTCACGCAGAGCATTAGAATGGAGTCACGAAGCACTTCCATTATGCCGGTAGCTTGCAGGCGTAGGCTTTGGAAGGATGGCAAGCAAGAAGAACTTCTGGAACTGCGCTTATCCACTTGTTGTATCCTACGAGCTCGATTTGACCGGGGCTTTGGTGATGGACTTGATCTCCTCCTACAAGATATCCGTTAGATGATATTACAATGGGCTTTCGAGTGAAGGTCACCTCTGTGAGTTTACGAGGAACGCTTATCTTCCACCTGTCGTCACAGTCCTAGTGCTACATTAGAATTGGCCAAACTCCTGTAAAGACGTGATTTGACTTGGAGACGTGGGATGAAAGCACTTACTTCTGTCTCAAAATTCTGGCCGAAGAGGCGCTGGAGCAAATCCTTGAGGTCTGCTCTGTCAATGTACCTCTGAGGCAAGGTCTGAGAAATACGGCCTGCCATTAGAATATTTTTGACAACTGCTTCGGATGGGGATCCCAAGGCGTTAATAAAAAGTGTGGTATGTTGTGATATGTGGATGGAGAGTTGTGGAAGCGCCGCGCCCTTAGGTGGAATGCTGAATAAGACCTCGAACAGCTATTATAATAAAACGGCCTCGTCAGTTCCCAGCCAGCTCCGCCAGCGGCTTTAGATAGCAGAATGGATTTCTCTTTTCTCACCGCAACTGCACGACTTCAAATCCCCCATTCGGCCTCTTTTAGGCCGCTCACCCTCCTCCGCTTGTCTAGTAGAAGCATGGACGACACCCTTGCCATCCAATAAAAATGGAGTGCGTTGTGAAAGGGAGGTGCCGCTTAGAAAGTATAAATGCCTCACTGTGGTCGGGCGTAAGCAGGCCAACAGGCCGCATAGAATATGCATGCCGACCGACAAACCGATCCACTTCTAATGGAGGGATATGTTGACTACGTGGCATGACATTCTCTACATCGCTAGTCCGATGCAGACACCTCTATGTACCTTAGCGACGGTCGGTCGAAAAAGGGTTTCCATTTCCCCATCTGTATCCGCATTACTCGGCGTCGAGACAGGATCACGTTTCCGAGATCCAGGATTCCAACACCATGTTAGCCGCAGGGACATTTAATACTACGTGCCATGACCCCTTAATATGGCGAACCAACCTCCAGTCAAACGCCTCAAAGCTCTTTGTTCCACAAGGTGGGGCCATGGAACTGGCCATGGTCCCAAGCGGGCACCAAAACTAGCTGACGGGGACTACAGGCCAAATGAAAGTAACCACTATTAGTAAAGCGTCCGAGATATGCGCGAGCATAAATGTACATATTTGTTCTAGCTAGATAATACGCCGAAAGGCTGAATATACTCTAGGTGGACGACACGAAGTCCTACCACAGAATCTAGTGAGTTGATCTCAACGAGGCTCTGAGGTACGAGATTAAGAGTCAGTGTGGTCCCACAGGAGTTCTCTTGGGGCCCATTTTGCGTGACCGTCGATACTTTTCTCGGACTCATCCAGGCCGAGCAGGTGTTCGACCCGTTTCTGGATAGGCTTGGATCATTTGGACAGAAGATTAGGGAGGAGGAGACCAAATGGCGCGGGTTCTGGGGTTCTATAACGCGCGGGGCTGCGGCTTGCTGTTATCCACACCCTCTCGTTGGTACAATTGTCGCTAAATATCAGCAACAGCCGAATTGTGTTATAATATCCATCACGTGGAAAGAAACGGACGGCCGCGCGGCGACCCCTGGTCTCTACGGCAGACTGGTATCTATCATAGGACAGGATTGCAAGATGACCGCTCTTGCTATATTCTGCTGCAGCCAACCGAGTGTACTCGTCGGAAGCTCGATGCTGCCTTACGTAGTCCAGACGATTACGCCGCCGGTATAGTCCAAACTCTCGTACGAACACACGGTGCCATACTACTTTCTATGGCTGAAAATTGGCCGGACTATATACGAGACCTAAGCGCACAATTAGATGAGCTCGTATGCGCAGTACCTCTCTGCGAGATAAGTCTTGTAGCTAACATTTTGTTAAGGATGAAAAGGCATGTTTTTCACGTGTTGAGAGAGAGTGCCAAGACGATTATACGATAGCTTTCTCCGACTGCCAGCGCGTACATCGGCTTAAAGAGAAGCTACGCCAGTGCAGATTCGCTTTGAATTCTTGCATCGACGTCTCACGACGGTGTAGTGATCACTGCAACGCGTTAGTCTCAAGTAAAGACCCCGGTCTCAAGACGTGCGGCGACCTTGAAATGTACGCTACTTTCGTGGAGCAACAATGGAGGGTCGTCACCGATATGCTGAACCGATCCTCGGGGACTGCTGAATTGGTTCGGACTCTAAGACATTCTTCACTAATCAATAAGCTAACAGACGATATTTAACTTAGTTATCAAGCATCGTCAAGTTTCGAAACGATGAAACGGTGCAGGCAACAGATCAAGCGATACGGACCAGTCTTGTGGCCCTGCAGTCCATTGCCGCGCAAAACCATCAGGAGAACATGATACTCTCAACGGTAGCTCAGCAGGGCCACGATGATTCTCGGACGCTTAAAGTCCTTACAACCATCGCCACAATGTATCTTCCGGCATCTCTAGTTGCCGTAAGTAATCGTGAGTGCATCTATTTGTTGATAGCTAACTAGTCAAGACCATCTTCAGCTCGAACCTAATATACACGAAGCCTGTCTTCAGTAACAACGAAGCAACACATTTCGTGATAGCATCGCAATTCTGGATTTTTATAGTCATTACAATTTCCCTTATGGTTCTTACTCTCGCTGCTGCGGGCCTACTACAGAGGAAATTGAGAATGCCTCGGTGTTGAAGACTTGCTTGTTGAATGCTGCACTGTCATCAAGTCTTATTGATAACAAGTAGCAGCGCGGAACGTGAAGGAGGTGAAGCGGAAAGATGGGATTATATGGGCTTTTACTTTCTAGAATTTGCGTAGGTAATCGTCGATTGTACTGATGTTATATACCGCCCTATACCTCATTGGGCCTAGCTTTAGAGTATACGTACTTGTAGCGAGCTCCTACATCAAGTGTACAAGCCGTTCACACACTCAACACAATCGGATCTTGATGCGGTATACGACTTCATCCGGCAATCTTTGAGTCATTGGAAATTCGTGGTGGGTCATGAAAAGCGCAGAATTGTGTATGAGCGAAATTTGGTGAGGTGTGATTTTCGCATTTCGGATGAATATGACGATGTTTATTTATGGTGGACGAAAAGCGAATCATTGCCTCAGGACCTCAGACGTGTAAGGGCCAAGCCCGTCCGGGTCAGCTACCCTCTGGATCACTGCGCAGCCTACGGGTTACACGTCTGAGTTGTCTCAGGACCTCAGACGTGTCTCTGCAACTTCGCCCCTTCGAGTTAGCTGTCTTGCTTACTACGTAAGTTGCATTTACACGTCTGAGTGCAAAATCTTGTATTTTTACCAGATACACCTTAGTTACATGATGTTTAACCCTTTTTTCATCTTCTTTTTAAATAAAATAAGCTAGGTCTATTTTATTGCACGAGCTGTTTCTTTAATTAATCTCAGTTAGATTTTTTACTATAAGTTTAAAATCTGACGGTTTAAAAAAAAAAGCTTGCATGAACAGGGCGAGGAGCAAGGGAGCAAGGAAGGCGCAGCACAAGGGAGCCTGATTTATCTATGACAACATTCGTCAACACTATTCCGCTGCCGAGACTCAGGACCTCACTACAGGCTTGTGGTTTAAGCAGCGTCCTTTGACAAAATTGTTAAGGGTGTTACAGCCATGCTATGCAACACTGCACGGAAATACACCCTTCTTATTCGGCTTAGCTCTCCATTCTACCAAGGTAGATCTTACCTCGCTACTCCAAGCAGCCTTTCAGTTCTTTGGCTTTTGGTCCTAGTCAATACGATACCCCTACGACCTGCTCTAGGATGGTCCTAGAAGAAGTCGACATACATAAGTCGGAACGGAGCCATAAAGGTAAAATGATACTCTTCAGATAATTCGGTCCTCGAACATCTTATAAAAGGGCCCTAAGCCTATATACACTCGGAGAACACATAATCTCTGCCTTCTTTACCTGGAGTCGATACTGTAAGTTATATAGAGCTCCGAAATCCCTTAAAAGTTCTATATTACGCGGGCAGGAACCGGAAACAAGCGGTAAGACGCGAGGCTCTCTGTAGGATCGAAAGCAGGATCAATCAACGTATTACTCCTTGCTAGTGAGTGTTGTATAATCGAAAGGCCTGTGCGTCTTTTCTTACATGATAGCATCTACCCAAATCTCTATATCAGAAGGCGATAGTCCATCTGATGGTCATTGGTTTCTTATCTGAGCATCCCTTAGTCTCTTGGTCTTTCTAGGGCGCCATGCGACGCTCCGAGCTTGCTGTATTGATCTGATTTACTTCGGGTCCCTTGACTCTCGTTTGGTTATTTCATACTCGGACATTCAATCAGATAAATATTGAGTATCCTACTATCCTCATCTTGACCAGAACATGATTGCATTATCGAAATCCGAGTCTTCAAGCTGTTCCAAAATCTTCGAGCTGTGCGGCCGTACTCGTTTGAATAGCTTAAACGCTCGAAGGAGGTCTGCTTCGGATTCTGGTTTGCGATTCATCATTTTCAATAACTTGGCTCTTCTAAAACTTGACCCTTGCTTTTTCGGGTATGAAGTGTTCGGGGTCGCCAAAGATCTTTAGGGCCTGATCCAAGAGACTCCTGGCACAAAGACGTCGTAGTCAGTGTCCGCTGTGGCGTATAAATTGAGGTGAGGAACCAAGCTTACAATGCGGAATCGAACTGGAGTAATCGGACATAATGGTCAGACACTTTCACACACCTGTCGCCCGTTCTATGATGGTTGTTGCCCACTGTAGACTTGTAGTGGAGCAAACATCGCTGGTGTAGTGCAAAGCTCTCATCCACTAGGCCCCGAGCTGCTTCGACGCTACCGTAGCCGAGGAGAAGCTTGCCGGTACTGACAAGGAACCGCAATCAGTCGTAATTCTAGATTATACTATAAAGAAAATTGACCAACAGACTCACACAAATGATGTCTCATCATTCAGACCATACTCTTTCTCACGATCGACCAGGGCGTCTTGAAAGGTTGATGCAGCGTCTTCGAAACGGCCCTCAAGCCAGTATGCAAAGGCAAGGTTAATCAAGGGCATCGAGATTGATATTCTGGTTGCACCCTCAAGCGCACCTAGCGGATCAATCGACTTCTTAAAGCATTCTCCAGCGTCTAGAGGGGTATCGTTCTGCAAGTATGCACAACCAAGCTCGTTCCATGCTACACCCAGGCTTTGGTCCTTTCCGCGAGGCTGGTCCCCAACTTGTTCGCGTAACATCTGGATAAAGGTATTATAACTGGAGAGAGACAGCTTAGGCTGATTAGTGTGTAGGCTCAGCTCGCCTCGATGGTGATGGAACCGACGAAGTAGATTTTCGAACTGGTCATTAAGACTGGACTCTCCTGCTGGAAGAGGGACTCGAGTCTTCTGAAGCCGTGTGCAGATTGACTGAGCCATATTTAGGAATGGAACAGTATCGGAAAAACTCAAAGAAAGGATACTGAATCTAAGTTCTGTGTTAGCAGAGTCTGTTGAAATGGTAAGCAGGCGTACACAGACCTGGCCAAATCAAGTAAAAGTTTGGGAGGCTCTATAGTAGCTTGAGAAAGTCTCTCTGGGGAGTGAAATCTTTCGAAGAGCTTCTGTAGCCGAAGCACGTGGCGGTAGATTTCATTACACCGAGCCCACCGGTACTGCTCATTGCCAAAGCCAAAATCTTCGTATGGCCATGCCGAGGATGGCAGACAGAGCGTGAAACCGAATGCAAGGTCAAAGCGCTCATCGGACATGCTTGCCCGGGCCGCATCTTGAATGAGTCGATGAATAAATATTTTCTTAGCCCCTCTGTCTCGAGTCTCAAAAGCCCGCTGTCATCCACTGCTGGAGGATGTGTTCCTAAGAAGAGGAAGCAGAGATGACTTTGTTAGCAGACGGTGAGGGGGCCTTGATAGAGCGGCATGAGATTCTTTGCGTAAATGGCGTACGCTATCTTATTGAGCCTCTACAGGAATTAAGTGTTCACGTACACCTGCCACTCATCAGGACAGCCTCTAAGTGCAGTAGGAGAAACCACTTGTAGACTATACAGGCGCAACACTCGCTACAGTCATCGATGTTGGGGAAAGCCAATCCATTATCAAGGGGGACTGGATCCAACAATGCATTAAGCGTTACGAAGAGATAGACGACGTGTTCCAGAAGCAATTCCTTCAGGGAATAGTCTTCAGCGGTGGTCATAATAATTCCCCAATTTCCTCGGAGGCCAAAGCGCTTCTTCAAGGCTTCGGCATGCAATGGCATCATTTTTTGATTGCCGGCTCCCGCAATCAACCTTCTCCCGGTCCCTATGTTCTTCTAGATGGGAGTTTGCATGAACCTTTCAGACTTTACAGTGACGGGAATGCTGCCTTTTTCTTAGCCACGAGGTGAGTGATTATCCATTGATAGTAATCTATCTATTGAAGCAAAGGACAGAAACTTCCGAAACGTCGGTGATTCAGGGGACAATTAATAGAGATTGCCGTACCCTCAAGGCTCAGGTCTCATGCCTCTTCCAGGCTTCCAATGTCGGGAATACGGGTCGCCGTGAAGGACAATCTCGACCTGGAGGGTACAAAGACCTCGTTATGTAGTCGATCTTACCTACAAACCCACCCGAAGAAGCTGAAGTCTGCCCCTTGCATTCAGAGACTCGTTGATCTGGGTGCTTCCATTGTCGGCAAGACGAAACTCTGTTCTTTCGCACAATGGGAAGAGTCAACGGAAGCCATCGAATACACGTCTCCGTGGAGTCCGCGGGCCGACGGGTTTCAATCTTCTGGGGGGAGTAGTAGCGGAAGCGGAGCTGCCATTGGTGCATATGAATGGCTAGACATTGCCATAGGATCGGACAGTAAGATGCATCCAAAGAGTCGTGCTCGGGATCAATCGTTCATAGATTTTAGCGACTGGAAGTATATTGAGACCTGCCCTTTGGAATGGCTGTTTCTCTTTGCGCCCTAGTTTTGGAGCCCTTTCAACGGAAGGATTTGTATCCTGCATTAAGTACGCTGTGCGGACCCCATAGCAATGACGTACGCTCATATGACACAGGTACCTCGACACACCAGGTATCATGGGACGTGACCTTGAGCAATGCCGCAAATTTGCTGCATCTTGGTATGGTGGTAGCCTGGATTGTGTGAGTTCGAAAGTATCTGAACAGTCCCGAAGTGAGAATGTAGACGCTTGACTAAGTATGTTGGCAGTTTTCATCACTCCTATAGCCTACAGATTACTGGAAGCGGATTGAATCTAAGCAACGTGAGATCGCTCTCAAGTTCGTTCAGGAAATCGAGTCTGCCCTCGGGTTGCAGCACGTAGAGATCTCGTTCAACGAGAAGTGGCAGGAAAAGCCCCCCGAAGACGCAGGCTAGCTGTCATTAAACCACTACATGATCAAGGTGAGTACTACCCAAAGACTTAAGCTTAATTATCTAACCTTAAATCAGGCAACCCAAGACATGTGGCACGATGACTACCACGCTTTTGATGAGTTTCGTGATGAGTATTGGGCAAAACATCAGAGATCTCCTTACATAAGCCCTCCGACCCGTGCAGCTTGGAACTCCTGCAAATCCATCTTGAAAACCAATCGAGACGAAGCCGTCAGGAGGATAGACGTCTTTCGCTCCTGGTTTCGCACAACATTCTTCAAGGTAACCGTCCATTGTTCATAATGCCCATTGAGAATGTTAGTCCAAGATACCGAGATGATCCTCCAGAGTAAGACTCAAGATACTGCTCGTTTGGCTCGTATCTAGCTGACTCAGTATGACTGTTTAGTTTTCAGAGGCCTCCGATTGGAGTTCACAGCCTGCTTTTGGCGTCACTGCTGGAGTCTCCGGAGCTAGTGGTCCCAAGAAAGTTTGCCAAATCGCTCCCCCAAATTATCGCTAACTGATCGACAGTTTCCACCATACCGTACATGTCAAAGATCACTCAAAGGGAGGAACACCTGCCCTTCGTGGTGGGTATCATGGAGTCTCAGGTATGCGATTGGGATTGTTATACAGGAGTCTCTCTTCTAACATATATCGCAGGGAGTGACCTAATGTTGATGGATACTGTTTTGGCCTGCTTGAAAAGTGCGGGGCGACCCACTTCTGTCCGTACAGGGAGTGATATGTTCATGCAGCCCAAGTTGAAGGGTCCTCTCTAGTCCTCTGTAAACGCTTTCGTAGTATCTTAGGGGGCAGTGGTTCTAGGGTTTTCCTTGAAAACCTCCACCTGCCGAGTGTTGGCCATGTAGATCTCTAGTACAGCCTTGAACGAGAGCCAATATGAAGAGCACACTCATGTCTCTAGTAATTCGATTTCTCGATCTACCAACAAGGTTGGACGGGTGGACCCTTAAAACTGAGACGAACATGATCCCAGCGTTTGCCGAGTACGACCGTAAATCATACCGAAGGAATCACTGCGGTACATGGTGACAGCCGATTCGCATTCTTGGTTGGTTGGCGTGCACCGATAACGAAGCCCATGCCGATTGCTTGCCTGCATAGCTTCGAACTTGTGGCTGCATGGGGGGGTGCCCTGCTCTTTCAGATAGATCGCTCACTCTTTCAGCGGGAACCCGTAGCCCTTCGTGCCCATCACATGAGCTTCGTAGATAAGACATACACATTGCCGTGAAGGATCTGATTCCCACATCCTCCAACATAGCCTCAAAAGAAAAGAGTGCCCGGCTATCTACTCCCAACTATCAGCCAAGAGACCCATCACATCGAAAGTATGCCTTCACCAGGAGGAAAGGCTCAGCCATGGAAGACTGTGTGGCCACCAACGGACACTAGGAATGTTTGCAACACAAAAGTCGACTACGGGGCGGAGCAAAGCGATATCGTCATCTTAGACGGTAGCGGATTCATGCTCAAACCCTTTGATGCCTACAGCAAGCCGATCTTGAAGAAATTCACGGACACAATCATGAAGCCCTCACAGCAGTAGGCTTTGGGGGGAAGCGTGAGCTCAGCCCACTATGTACAGCGGTGGCTGTGACTGACCTTGATGACCTTAGCCCTGACGTTCGACCAGGCTCTGCATGGACAGATGACCACGAGAGTCGCCATGAATATCACAACGGATGGTAGTATCGGTTACCTTCAGACAGGGAGTCATGCTGATCAATCCACCAGCAGAGCTTCGCATGCCGAGATACCTCGACCTCGACCTTGATCCGCCTCTTTCCCGGTTCAATCCACGACCAGGGTTAAATAAAGGTAATGCAAAGCTCAAGCGTAGTAAGCGATACATCGTACGTCGTTTAATGTCGAGCCCTCTTCTCAGACATTACAAATAGGACCATCACTTCGACCATGCCGAGCCACGAGTCTACGAAGAGGATGGCGAAGTTATAGAGGGTCTGGAGCCAGATGAGGAAGATATCCTCATACGCTTGAGAAGACACTAATGGAGGTGATAAATCCACGAAGTCCCGTGTAGAGAGCTATGCTTGTCGCGCGGCGTTGTCCGGCCATCATATGAGCGAATCGTCAAATCTACCATGGAGCGTCTCGTTTCTTACGCTCTGTCAATCGGAGGTTATAAAATTGCATTGATTGGTATGTAAATACAAAAGATATATGCAGGTTTTCGAAATCCTGCTACGCTAAACCCGAGTAGGCTTAGAATAGTTGTAGTCCTAACTCATGATGCCAAGACAAAGGAAAATCTAGTTTCTACTGTGTCTGTGTCTCGTCATCGACCAATGTTCTCATGAAGAAAACCTAGAACATCGAATTTCGACCCCGATAGAAAAGAACTAGTGATGAAGAAAGAACTTTACTTCAAATTCAAATGCAGAAAGTTCAAGCATCGAGCTGTAAAGTGCTCTGAAATCACTCAAGTTCACGAAATCGCTGCGAATTCGAAAAACGATCATTCTTCGTCAAAGTCGTGACTGAGAGTGATGCGCTCATTTTCTTCTTTACAAGCATGCTCGACGATTCTTTTGATATCAAGTCGTTTACAGTCAATGTAATCTTGAGTAGTCTAGCGAAGATATTTCAATTCTTCGCTCTGATAAATACTGATGCTATTAATATGACATTTATTGACGAATTTCTGATGTCTTCTCTGTGTGAGTGATTTGATGTTCAATCTATATCGCTTTCGAACCCATAGAAATCCCTACCATGGTGAAGCCGACCAGCGTTCGCTCTATCTATTGCTGCTGTCGTATCTCCATTCACTCAATGGAGCGACATAGCTTTGGCAAGCTGTCCGAATCAATTCGAAACATCCGCGACACCGCTCGATCTCGCAGAGAAGCCTTCAGCTCAGCTTTTCCAATATCTTCTCCAACCTCTGGACTGGGGCAAGACTGCCATGATTGGAACCAAAACCAAGACTTCTTTCGATACACAGCCGGGAGGTTCCTCTTCGAAGAGATAAATCAAATG
>JAABUL010004168.1_pt1 | contig 19810 bp, 16 predicted proteins | sample 5559151 | NCBI WGS metagenome assembly JAABUL01 (sample SAMN10711876, study PRJNA513368) | rock metagenome | isolation source: Antarctica rocks | place: Antarctica: Victoria Land, Pudding Butte sud | reverse complement strand
GGCAATGTTGCCGCGGGTCGACCGGCTCCTCATCGGCGGGGGCATGTGCTTCACCTTTCTCAAAGCCCAGGGTCACGAGGTCGGCGGCTCACTGCTGGAAGCCGATCAGGTCGCCAACTGCGGCCGGCTGCTGGAAGCAGCGGGCGACCGGATTGTGCTGCCGGTGGACGTGGTGGTGGCCGACCGGGCCGACGCCGACGCGGCGGCCGCGACCGTCGCCGCCGACGCCATCCCGGCCGGCCAGCTCGGCTTGGACATCGGCCCGCAGACCGGGCAGCTGTTCGCCGAGGCACTGGGCGACGCGCAGACGGTCTTCTGGAACGGTCCGATGGGCGTCTTCGAGCTGGCGCCGTTCGCCGCGGGCACCCGCCGCGTGGCCGAGGCCATCGCGGACTGTGCCGGCACGACTGTGGTGGGCGGCGGGGACTCGGCCGCGGCCGTCCGCAAGCTGGGCCTGGACGAGGCCGCATTCACCCATATCTCGACCGGCGGCGGCGCGTCCCTCGAATACCTGGAGGGCGCGCAACTCCCCGGGCTGCAGGCGCTGGAGGCCGCATGACGGCGGCCAAGGCAGCACGCGAGAGCCGCCGGCCCATGATGGCCGGCAACTGGAAGATGAACTGCACCCATCTGGAAGCCATCGCCCTGGTGCAGAAGATCGCTTTCAGCCTCGACGAGGAGACGCTGGCCGATGTCGAGGCCGTCGTCCTGCCTCCGTTCACCGACCTGCGCAGCGTCCAGACGCTCGTTGATGGCGACCGCCTTCGGCTCGCCTACGGCGCGCAAGACCTGTCCAGCCACGATGCCGGCGCCTATACCGGCGAGGTGAGCGGGGCGATGCTCGCCGCGCTCGGCTGTACCTACGTCCTGGCGGGCCACTCCGAGCGGCGCCAGCACCACGGCGAGGACGACGCCGTCGTGCGCGACAAGGTCGCGGCCGCCGGTCGCCACGGGCTGGTCCCGATCCTGTGCGTCGGGGAGGGCCTCGACGTACGGGAGGCCGGTGGCCAGGTCGAGCACTGCGTCACGCAGCTCACGGCGGCTCTGCGGGACATCCCGCTGGCCTCGGCCGCATCGCTCGTGCTCGCCTACGAGCCGGTCTGGGCGATCGGCACCGGCCAGGTCGCCACCGCTGCCGACGCCCAGGAAGTGTGCTCAGCGTTGCGGCATCGGCTGGCCGAGCTCTCGTCGGCGGAGCTGGCCGGCGGCGTCCGGGTCCTTTACGGCGGCTCGGTGAAGGCCGACAACGTCGCAACCCTCATGGTCCAGCCAGACGTCGACGGAGCCCTGATCGGCGGCGCCAGCCTCGACGCCGAAGGCTTCGCCGGCATCTGTCGCTACCGCTCGAAAGGCGCCTCCGCCGGGCGCTAAGGTGCCCCGGACAGCCGCCCGGCTGTCTCTCGCGTCGATAACCGGTTGGTCACGATTGCACGACAGCCGCCTCCGCTGCCTACAGCGGCGGTCGCATAGCGCCTATCGTGCGCCACAGGTGATCGTCGCAAACCGCGGCGGCGTGCTGTCGCTCTCGGAAGAAAGGGTGGGGACCGGCGCCGATGACTGCACCTCTCGATCTGGACGAATCCGCCAGCCACGCGGCACCCGAGACCATGTTGGCCGGCGAAGGAAAGCGCATCGAGGGGCGGTCACTGGGCCAAATTGCCTGGATGCGGCTGAAGCGCGACAAAGTGGCCTTGATCAGCATCGGGGTGGTCGCCCTCTTCGTGCTCGTCGCCATCATCGCCCCCCTCCTGACCAAGATCGTCGGCACCGACACATCGACGTTCTACAGCGGCACCTACAACCCCGACGACGGTGTGCCCAAGGGGCTGTGGCATTCCGGGATCAGCCTGGCGCACCCGCTGGGCGTGGAGCCGGCCAGCGGCCGTGACCTGTTCGCCCGGGTGGTCTACGGCTCGCGGGTGTCGCTTATCGTCGCCTTTGTCGCGACCCTGGTGACGATGGTGCTCGGCACCGTGGCCGGCATCACGGCCGGCTTCTTCGGAGGCTGGATCGACCAGGCCATCAGCCGGGTGATGGACACGCTGCTGGCCTTCCCGCAGCTGCTGTTCATCATCGCCTTCACCCCGGTCATCAACGACCGGCTCGTGCAGCTGGGCTTCTCCGACAGCACCGCGACCCGCGAGATCGTCATCATCGCCATCCTCGCCATCTTCGCCTGGCCCTACATCGGGCGCATCATCCGCGGGCAGACGCTTTCCCTCCGTGAGCGGGAATTCGTCGACGCCGCCCGGTCGCTGGGCGCGAGCAGCGGGCACATCATCTTTAAGCAGCTGCTGCCCAACCTGGTCGCGCCGATCCTCGTGTACGCCACGCTGTCGATCCCGACCTACGTGACACTGGAGGCGGCATTGTCCTACCTCGGCGTGGGCGTGAAGCAGCCCACGCCGTCGTGGGGGGACTCCATCGGGAGCGCAGTGCCCTGGGCGCTGGTCGACCCGATGTTCCTGCTGGTGCCGAGCGCTTTCCTGCTCGTTCTGGTGCTGACCTTCAATCTCTTCGGCGATGGCTTGCGCGATGCCCTCGACCCGAAGGCCGGCCGCTGACCCGGTGTCCGGCGATCACAGGCCGGCGGCAACCGCCGCCGGGACACCTCCGTCGCAGTCTGCGGCGGCTCGAAAGGCAGGAGAGCGCATGACGCTCATGCGAAATAGCGCCAAGGTGGCGGCCGTCGGTCTCACCGTCGCGCTCGGCGTCACCGGCTGCGGCGGTGGCAGCAGCAGCCCCGGAAAGACGAAGACCAAGACGGGGTCCGCCGGCGCCGGCACCGCCGACACCAAGGGGACCAAGGGCGGGACGCTCACCCTGCTCGAGTCCGCCGACTTCGACCACCTCGACCCGGCCCGCAACTACGTCGCCGACTCGCTGAACTTCAGCCGCCTGATCTACCGCACCCTGACCACCTACAAGGCGGTGCCCGGCAAGGACGGCACCACGGTGGTGGGTGACCTGGCGACCGACACCGGCACGGCCACCGATGGCGGCAAGACCTGGAAGTTCACGCTCAAGGACGGCATCAAGTATGAGGACGGCACGGTCGTCAAGGCCGAGGACATCAAGTACGGCGTCGAGCGCTCCTTCGACCCGGACCTGCCCGAGGGCAACCAGTACATGCAGCAGTTCCTGGCCGATGTGCCGGCCGGCTACAAGGGCCCGAAGAAGTCCGGCGGCAAGGAGCTGCCCTCCATCGTCGTCGCCGGAAACACGATCACCTTCAAGCTGAAGAAGCCGGTCGGGGACTTCTCTTACACCGTGGCCGAGCCCAACGTCTCCCCGGTCCCGCAGACCAAGGACACCGGCATCCAGTACGACAACAAGCCCTTCTCCTCTGGCCCGTACAAGATCGACACCTACAAGCGCGGCAAGTCCCTGGTGCTGGTTCGCAACACCTTCTGGGACAAGAAGACCGACAAGGTCCGCGGCGCCTTTCCGGAGAAGATCGTCGTCACCGAGGGACTGGACCCGACCACGATCGACCAGCGTTTGCTGGCGGATTCGGCCCAAGACCAGACCGCGGTCGACTTCGACACCACGCTGGCCCCGGAAAGTATCCCGCAGGCGATGTCCAATCCGAGCGCGAGAGCGCGCACGGTCACCGGCTTCGATGGGTTCTCGCGCTACCTGGCGATCAATACGAAGAAGGTGACCAACCTCAAGGTGCGCCAGGCCATCGAGTACGCCGTGAACAAGGAGACCTACCGCACTGCCCGCGGCGGGGCCTCGGCCGGTGCATACCTGTCGTCCAACATCGTGCCGACCACCCCAGGGTTCAAGAAGTTCAATTTGTATCCCGCTCCGCCCCAGGGCGATCCGGCCAAGGCGAAGCAGCTCCTGCAGTCGGCCGGCGTCACCAACTTGAAGCTGAACCTGGCGACGACCAACGTCGGCAAGGGCATCACGAGTGCCGTCGCCGTCCAGGCCGCGCTGAAGCTGGCCGGCATCACGGTCAATATCCAGCAGCTCGACGCGGCGACGTATTACACCCAGATCGGCGTCACCGCAAAGGAGCCAGACCTGGTCTTCGCCGGCTGGGGCCCGGACTGGCCGTCAGCCAGCACCGTCCTCCCGCCGCTGTTCGACGGGCGCCAGATCAAGCCGCAGGGCAACCAGAACTTCGCCCAGCTCAACGATCCGAAGCTCAACGCCGAGATGGACCGGATCAGCGCCATCACCGACACGGCCAAGCAGGCGGTCGAGTGGGGCAATCTCGACGAGGCGATCATGAAGCAAGCGCCGGTGGTCCCGCTGATCGCCGGCAAGGCCATCATCATGCACGGCTCGAAGGTCAACGGTGCCTACCTGCACAACTACTTCGGGCAGTTCGACGCGGTGTCGCTCAGCGTCGCCAAGTGACCGAAGTCTGAACCTCGCTCGATCCCTGGGTGCGGCGCCCCGCGTGGGCGTCGCACCCAGGGCTGCTCTACGTTCGTCCCGTCGCATCAATACAGCGAACACAGCGAACACAGGGAAGAGGTGAAGGCGCCCGCGCTTCACTGCGCGCACCGCCGCGGTCATGATCCGTTATTTCATCCGCCGGCTGATCGGCGTCTTCGTCCTGCTCATCGTGATCTCGATGATCACCTTCCTGGTGTTCTTTGCCGTGCCGGCGAGCCCCGCCGTGCTGGCGTGCGGCAAGACGTGCACGCCCCAGCGCATTGCCGAGATCAACCACAAGCTGGGCCTGGACAAGCCCACCTATGTTCAGTACGGCAATTACGTCAAGGGCATCGTGGCCGGCCGGTGGTATCCGGAGAAGGGTCCCGGCGCCATCTACTGCCCGCGCCCCTGCTTGGGTTACTCCTTCAAAAATGAGCAACCGGTGTGGAACACCATGCTGGACCGAGCCCCGGCCACCTTCTCCATTGCCGTCGGGGCGGCCATCCTATGGCTGGTCGTCGGTCTGCTGGTCGGCGTCATTTCAGCCCTGAAACGCGGGAGTCTGCTCGACCGGGCGGCCATGACGGTCGCCCTAGCCGGGGTCTCCTTCCCGGTCTTCCTGACCGGGCTACTGCTGTTGATCTTCCTCGGGCTGAAGCTCCAGATCTTCCCGTCCGGGGGCTATATCCCGATCACCAGCGACCCGGTGAGTTGGGCCCAGCACCTGATGTTGCCCTGGATCACTCTCGCCTTCCTCTACGCCGCCCTCTACGCCCGGCTGACCCGGGCCAACATGCTCGAGACGATGACGGAGGACTACATCCGCACCGCGCGCGCGAAGGGCCTGCCGGAGCGGACGGTAGTGGCCAAGCACGGCCTGCGATCGGCACTCACCCCGATCATCACCATCTTCGGCCTCGATCTCGGCGCCCTGCTCGGTGGCGCCGTCATCACCGAGCAGGTGTTCGGCATCCAGGGGATCGGCAAGCTGACCCTCGGGGCGATCGCCAACACCGACCTCCCGGTCATTGTGGGTGTGACGCTTTTTGCCGCCTTCTTCATCGTCTTCGCCAACCTCGTGGTCGATCTCCTCTACGCCTTCGTCGACCCCAAGGTCCGCTACTCCTGACCGGTCACCCGCCGGTCGCCTACCGGTCACGGGCGGTTGTCTGTACGATCTCGATCCTGCGCCTTGCAGCCGAAAGGGTGGCCCGTGTCGTCGGTACTGGAAGAGGGCCAGGTCTCACCGACCCGGACTCCTCACGCGTTCCTCGAAGTCCGCGACCTCAAGGTGCACTTCCCGACCGACGACGGCCTGGTCAAGGCGGTCGACGGCCTCAGCTTCTCGCTCGAGAAGGGGCAGACGCTCGGCATCGTCGGCGAGTCCGGCTCCGGCAAGAGCGTCACCAGCCTGGCGATCCTCGGCCTGCTCAAGGGCAGCCGGGCGCGACTTGAGGGCGAGATCTGGCTCGGCGGCGAGGAGCTGATCGCAGCTTCGAAGGAGCATGTACGCCGGCTTCGCGGCAACAAGATGGCGATGATCTTCCAGGACCCGCTGTCAGCGATGCACCCCTACTTCACCGTCGGCTCGCAGATCGCCGAGGCGTTCCATGTCCACAACAACGTCTCGCGGAGCAAGTGCAAGGCCCGGGCAGTGGAGATGCTCGACCGGGTCGGGATCCCCCAGCCCGACCGGCGGGTCGACGACTATCCGCATCAATTCTCCGGCGGGATGCGCCAGCGCGCCATGATCGCAATGGCCTTGTCCTGCAACCCCGAGCTGCTGATCGCCGACGAGCCGACCACGGCGCTCGACGTGACGGTGCAGGCGCAGATCCTCGACCTGATGCTGGATCTGCAAAAGGAATTCAACTCCGCGATCATCATCATCACGCACGACCTGGGCGTGGTGGCCGAGATCGGCAACGAGATCCTGGTCATGTATGCCGGCCGGTGCGCCGAGCGCTCCCCGGTCGAGGACCTGTTCTACCGCCCCGAGCACCCCTACACCTGGGGGTTGCTGTCCTCGGTGACCCGGCTGGACCGGATCAAGCAGGACCGTCTGAAGCCAATTCCCGGCACCCCGCCGTCACTGATCAACGTGCCCTCCGGCTGTTCCTTCCACCCACGCTGCTCCTACGAGGCGCTCAACGAGGGCCGCTCCCAGCAGGACGTGCCGCAGCTGGTGGAGTCAGCGCCGGGGCACTTCGTGGCGTGCCATTTGCCAACCGAGGAGCGACGGCGGATCTGGACCGAAGAAGTGCAGCCGAGCTTGTGAGCGCCGCACCCCGGACCGGCCTGTCGATGATTGTGCGAGCTGACCAGGAGGTCGAGTGAGTACGAGCATCCACCCCACCGAGACGGCCGCCACGGCCGACCCCGCCGGCGATTACCTGCTGGAGGTCTCCGGCCTGGAGAAGCATTTCCCGGTCACCCAGGGGATCCTGTTCCAGAGGCAGGTCGGCGCGGTGAAGGCCGTCGACGGGCTGGATTTCGGCGTCCGCGCGGGCGAGACGCTGGGCCTGGTCGGGGAGACCGGATGCGGCAAGTCGACGACCGGTCGGGTCATCACCCGGCTGCTGGAGCCCACCGGCGGCAAGGTCTTCTTCGAGGGCCGCGACATCTCCCACATCAATCGCCGGCAGATGCGCCCGCTCCGGCGCGAAGTCCAGATCATCTTCCAGGACCCGTACTCCTCGCTGAATCCGCGGCACACCGTCGGGACTATCGTCGGCGCCCCGCTGCGACTGCAGAACATCAAGACACCGCACGGCGTGAAGCGCCAGGTGCAGGACCTGCTCGAGTTGGTAGGCCTCAACCCCGAGCACTACAACCGCTATCCGCACGAGTTCTCCGGCGGTCAGCGCCAGCGGATCGGCATCGCCCGGGCGCTGGCCCTGCGGCCCAAGCTGATCGTCTGCGACGAGCCGGTGGCCGCGCTGGACGTGTCGATCCAGGCTCAGGTCATCAACCTGCTGGAAGACCTGCAGCGCGAATTCAACCTCACCTACCTGTTCATCGCCCACGACCTGTCCATCGTGCGGCATATCTCCAACCGGGTCGCCGTGATGTATCTCGGCAAGATCATGGAGGTCGGCGACCGGGTCTCCCTGTACGAGCACGGGCGTCATCCCTATACCCACGCCCTGCTGTCGGCCGTGCCGGTGCCCGACCCGAATAAGGAGAAGACCCGCGAGCGGATCCTGCTCCAGGGAGACGTGCCCAGCCCGCTGAATCCGCCGCCGGCCTGCCGTTTCCACACCCGGTGTTGGAAGGCTCAGGACATTTGCAAGACAATAGAGCCGCCGTTGCTCGCGATCAGTCCTCAGCACCAGGTCGCGTGCCACTTCCCGGAGGAGAGGAATGTGCTCTAAGTGGTCCCGCTGTCCATCATTCTCATCATCACCAGCCTGCTGCTGATCGTCCTGATCCTGCTGCACCGGGGCAAGGGTGGGGGCTTGTCGTCGATGTTCGGTGGCGGGGTGAGTTCCAACCTGTCCGGCTCATCGATCGCCGAGAAGAATCTCGATCGACTCACGATCATCTGCGGGCTGATCTGGATCATCAGCATCGTCGGCGTCGGCCTGCTGCTCAAGGTCAAGCCCTGATCCACTTCCGCCGTCCGCGTCCAGCCGTCACAGACAGGAGTTGCCGTGCCAGCCGGTAATGCGATCCGAGGGACCCGGGTGGGTGCCGGTCCGATGGGTGAAGCCGAGCGGGGGGAGTCAGCGCCGCGCCGGCGCATCCCGTTCTTCTGTGCCAACGGGCATGAGACCCGCCCGGCGTTCGCCTCCGATGCCGTCGAGCCGGATCACTGGGAGTGCCCCAGCTGCGGTCTGCCGGCCGGCCGGGACCGCCAGAATCCGCCAAGTCCCCCGCACGTCGAGCCGTACAAGACCCATCTGGCCTATGTACGCGAGCGACGCACCGATTCCGACGGCGACGCGATTCTCGACGAGGCGCTGACCCGGTTGCGGGGCAAGCGCGGCCGCTGAGCGCCGACTGTCCGCTGGTGACCGGGTCCCCCGGTCACCAGGGGGTGCGCAGCGCCGGCGGTAACTCCGCCGCCGCAGCCTGATCGAGCAACCACAGCGTGCGCCGGCGCCCGGCGACCCCGGCTGCGGGCACCTGGACGCGGCCGGCCCCAATCAGAGCCACGCCGGCGATCGGCGCCTTCTCGGCTCCGGCGGCCAGCACCCACACCTCGGCGGCGCTGTTGATCGCGCCGAAGGTGAGCGTCAGACGGGTCGGCGGCGGCTTGGGTGCCCCCCGGACCGCCACTACCGAGCGTTCGTCGTAGGCCGCCGGCGACTCCGGAAAGATCGAGGCGGTGTGCCCCTCCGGGCCGATGCCGAGCATGAGCACGTCGAAGGTCGGCACGTCGCCGTGATCCTCCGGTCGGGTGGCGGTCCGCAGCTCGGCAGCGTAGCGCTCGGCCGCCGCCGCCGGGTCATCGCCGTCCGGCCCGTCTGACGCGCCCATGGCGTGGATCCGGGCGGGGTCTACCGGTACGGCGTCTAGCAACGCCTCGCGCGCCTGGGTCTCGTTGCGCTCGCCGTCCCCACCCGGCAGGAAGCGCTCGTCCCCCCACCACACATCCAACCGACGCCAGTCGACCGCATCGCGTGCTGGAATGGCGCACAGCTCGCGCAGGACCGCGATGCCGATGCCGCCGCCCGTCAACACCACCGATGCGTCGCTTCGAGCCGACTGTACGTCCACCAAGCGCGTCACCAAGCGGGCGGCGACCGCTTTCGCCAGCAGCTCCGGATCGCGGTGCACGATGACCGATGGAGCGCTCATGACCTCCGGCGCCCACTCGATGTGTCGGCAGACTTCTTCGTGGCCGTGGTCGACCTGCTCTTCTTGGCCGGGGTGGCCTCTGTTGTGGCCGAGCCAGACTTGGCGGGTGCCGATCTCTTGGCCGGGACTGCCTTCTTGGCCGGCACTGCCTTCTTGGCCAGCGCTTCCTTCTTGGCCGGCACTGCCTTCTTGGCCGGCACTGCCTTCTTCGCGGCACTCTTTGCCGCCGCACCGCTCTTCGGCGCGGCGCCGTTCGAGCGCTTGGTCGGCCCACCCTGGACTTCCGGGCCGAACAAGCCAGGCTCTTCGGCAGCGGCATCGACACTGGCCGGGTCGAGCCACTTGTGCACGCGTACCGGGTCACGATCACTCAGCGAACGCTTGCCCGATGCCTTGGCCAGGGCCGCGCCGTAGACGTGGTCGGCCTCCAGCCGGTGCAGCTCCTCGGCGAGGAGGTCGCCCAGCTCCCGCCGGGGGAGTGGCAGGCTCCGGTCATCCATCCCCGCGCGGTGGACGGTGGCGTTGTAGCCGTCGCCGCGCTCGAGCCAGACCTGGGACTCGTCATCGAGCTCGACGCGCACACCGGTGATGCCGGGCCCCGACGATTCGGTCAGCTCAACCGGGACGCCGAGCCGGCTGCTCAGCCAGCCGGTGAGCAGCGCGGCACTTGCATTGCCGGCTTCGGCCTCCACGGTCCCTCGCTTCGCCGAGGCGCTCACCGAGTCGAACGCACTAGCCAGAAGGCCACGCCAGCCCGTCGTCCGGGTCCAGGCCAGGTCAGTATCGCCGGGGGCGAAGTCGTCGGCCCGGTTGCGCAGCGCCTCCAGCGGATCGCCGGCCAGCGAGCAGTCGGTGACCCGGCGACCGGCCAGCACACCCAGCGGGTCGTGGGCGATCACGCGGGGGGGCTCGCCGTGCCACCAGGTGACGACGGGCGTGTCGGGTGCCAGCAGCGGCAAGACCACCGACTCGGCGTGCAGTGACAACCGGCCGTACATCCGCATGACGACGGCCTCGCCCGGTCCCAGCCGGCCACCGGCCTGCACCTCGGCGTCCAGCCGGTCGTCGGCTTCGAGCTGGCGTCGGACGACCAGGAGGATGCGGCACGGGTGCATTGCGGCTGCCACCGCCGCCGACAGTTCGGCTTCGGCCACGTGCTTCTCGTCGACGACCACGATCATCGTCAATGCCAGGCCGGAGGCGACGGCGCCGGACGAGCGGCGCTCGGCCGCCAGTGCCTTGACCACATCGGAGCCGGTGGTGTCCCAGAGAGTGGTCATGGTCGCCTCCAGGTGCGGCCTTCGCGGGCGAGCATGCCGTCGGCTCCGGAGGGTCCCCATTCACCGGCGCGGTACTTCTCCGGCCGGGTGTCGGCCCAGAACGCCTCGAGCGGGTCGAGGACCGTCCAGCAGGCCTCCACTTCTTCGTTGCGCGGGAAGAGCGTCGCATCGCCGAGCAGCACGTCGAGCAGGAGCCGTTCGTAGGCTTCGGGGGAGCTCTCGGTGAATGCCTCGCCGTACAGGAAGTCCATCAGAACGTCGCGCACCTCCATGTAGGTGCCGGGCACCTTGGAGCCGAACCGCATGGTGATTCCCTCGTCCGGCTGGACCCGGATTACCAGCTGGTTCTGCCCCAGCTCCTCGGTGTCGGTCCGAGCGAACGGCAGGTGGGGCGCCTTTTTGAAGCACACCGCGATCTCGGTCACCCGCCGGGGGAGGCGCTTGCCGGTCCGCAAATAGAACGGAACACCGGACCAGCGGCGCGTCTCGATGCCCAGCCGGACAGCGACATAGCTTTCAGTCGTCGACCGGTTGCCGATCCCCTCTTCGTCGAGGTAGCCGACGACGCGTTCACCGGCCAGCCAGCCCTCTGCGTACTGGCCGCGCACCGTGCCGGTGTTCAGGTCCGGCGGCAGGCTGATTGCCCGGAGCACCTTAATCTTCTCGGTCCGCAACGCCTCCGCCGTGAAGGCGACCGGCTCCTCCATCGCGGTTAGCGCGAGCAGCTGAAGCAGGTGATTCTGCAGGACGTCGCGGGCGGCCCCGGCGGCGTCGTAGAAGGCGGCGCGGCCAGCAATCCCGACGTCTTCGGCCATGGTGATCTGCACGTTGTCGACGAAGTGGGAATTCCACACCGGCTCGAACAGGGTGTTGGCGAAGCGCAGGGCCAACAGGTTCTGGACGGTCTCCTTGCCCAGGTAATGGTCGATGCGGAAGACATCGTCGGCGGTGAAGGCCTCGTCCACCAACGCATTGAGCTCACGACCGCTTTTCAAGTCATGCCCGAAGGGCTTCTCCACGACCACCCGGCGCCAGCCACCCGAAACCTCGTTGCTGGCCATGCCGGTGCGACGTAGCTGCTTGAGGACCACCGGGAAAGCCGCCGGCGGGATCGACAAGTAGAACGCGGCATTGCCGACGATGCCGTGACTGTCCTCGAGATCCTGCAGCGTCGTGGACAGTAAGTCGAAGGCGGCGTCGTCGTCGAAGGAACCCGGCACGAAGCGGACGCTTTCGCCCAGTCGCGCCCAGACGTCCTCGTGCCATTCAGTACGCGCGTGCTCCTTGGCCGCCTTCCTCGCCAAGCTGGCGAAATCGCCGTCGCCCCAGTCCCGGCGGGCGAAACCCAGCAGCACAAAACCCGGGGGCAACAGACCGCGATTCGCCAGGTCATAGACCGCCGGGATGAGCTTCTTGCGGGCAAGGTCGCCGGTGACGCCGAATACGACCAGCGCGCACGGCTCAGGCACCCGCGGCAGTCGCCGATCGGTGGGATCGCGCAGCGGATTCACTGCAGGCTCCTCCAGCACCGATCGCTCGCTCACTGCGTCGCCTCCAGTAGTTGCGCCACGCCGGCCGCCCGGTCGGTCAGGTGCAGGTGCACCAACGGGCGGTCCCGCTGAGTCAACGCTTGCCGGTCGCCGGCCGCCTGGGCGGCCTGCAGTGTGCCGAAGGTGTATTCCCGCCCGGGGATCGGCAGGTCCTCCGCGACCACGCCGGTGATCTGGAGAAAGGCTCCGACCTGCGGACCGCCCTTGTGGTACTGACCGGTCGAGTGCAGAAAACGCGGCGCCCAGCCGAAGGTGACCGCCCGCTCGGTCCGCGCGGCGAGCAGGGCGCGGACGCCGGCGGCAGCCTGCTCGGCGTGCCGGTCTAGGTAGGCCATCACAGCGAGGTAGCCGTCGGCCGGCACGGCGGCGATCAGCGCGGTCAGGACGTCGGCAAGCCCGCTGGCGCCGGCGACCAGCGCCTCGTCGGCATAGACCTCGACCGCGCCGTCGACCAGCGCGGGCCTTTCCTTCGGTGGCCCGGAATCCAGAATCTTGGCGGTGTTCTCCTTGGACTCGGTGACATTAGGCTGGTCGAAGGGATTGATGCCCAGCGCCCACCCGGCCACCGCCGTGGCGTACTCCCAGGCCAGGAATTGCCCACCGAGGGATCCGGAGACGCTGGTGGACGGTGCCTGGCCGCCCGCCGGACCCAGCCGAACCAGGTGGATGTCGTCGCCGCCGGAGGTGCCGGGGGAGTCCACGCTGCCCACCACCACCGGCAGCAGCCCCTTGCCCTGTTTGCCGGTCGACTCGGCCAGCAGCTGCTCGGCCCAATCGCCGAAGCCGGAGATCGGCGATCCGGCGCCGGCCAGCACCACCTTGTCGCGCCCCTCGCGGCCCGCCCCGCCGAGCGCCGCGCCCAGCTGCAGCGCCGGGCTCTCGTCCGCAGCCAGCGACGGCGACAACTTCGCCGCTTCGTCGAGCAGCGCGGTGACGTCGACCCCGGCCAGCGCGCTGGGGACCAGACCGAAGGCCGTCAACGCGCTGTAGCGGCCGCCGACGTTGGGATCAGCCAGGAACACGGCCCGGAATCCCTCGTCCTTCGCCGTCTGCTCCAGCGACGAGCCCGGGTCGGTGACGGCGACGAAGTGGCGCCCGACGTCGGTGACGCCGGCGTCGGCAAAGGCCTGAGCAAACGCCCGGCGGTGACTGTCGGTCTCGATCGTGCCCCCGGACTTGGAGGACACGACCACGACGGTACGGCTCAGCCGATCCGCAAGGGCGGCGCGGACCTGCCCGGGGTCGGTCGTATCCAGCACCGTGAGCTCGGCTCCGGCGGTGTCGCAGATGACTTCCGGAGCCAGTGACGAGCCGCCCATCCCCGCCAGCACCACCCGATCGAGGCCGTCGGCCAGCAACTCGGCCCGCAGGGCGGCCAGCCGGGGGAGCAGCTCACGCGACGACGTGGGGAGGTCGAGCCAGCCCAGCCGGATGCTCGCCTCGGAGCGAGCCTCCTCGCCCCACAGGCCGGGGTCCTTGGCGACCACGGCCGCGGCGACGCCCGCCTCACGAGCCTGGGCCAGCGTCGCGTCGCGCGGGCCGGTCAGTGCTTCGCCGGTCACGCTGACGCGGACGTCGGCCGCCTCGATCGGCGCAGTCATCGTGCCGTCTCCTCCTTGCCCGCGGCCGCCGGTCCCTCGCCGGCCGGTGAAGCCGAGCCGGCGTCGTCGACATCGGCTCCGGCCTTGCGCAGCTGGTCGGTCACCGTCTCGGTGAGCTCGCTGAAGGAGTCCTCGAACTTCTTGACTCCCTCGTCTTCTAGCACCTGCACGACCTCGTCATAGCTGATGCCCAGCCCGGCCAGCTGGTCGAGGACCGACTGGGCGTCTGCGTACGCGCCGGTCACCGTGTCCCCATGCACCTTGCCGTGGTCGGCGACCGCATCGAGTGTCGCTTCCGGCATCGTGTTGACGACTCCGGGTGCCACCAATTCGATGACGTACTGCGTATCGTCGTACGCGGGGTCCTTGACGCCGGTCGAAGCCCAGAGAGGCCGCTGAGGAAGGGCGCCGGACTCGGCCAGCGCCTTCCACCGGTCGGAGCCGAACACCTTCTCGTAGTGCTGATAGGCCAGCCGGGCATTGGCGATGGCCGCCTTGCCGCGCAGGGCCTTGGCCTCATCGGAGCCGATCTTGTCCAGTCGCTTGTCGATCTCGCTGTCCACGCGCGACACGAAGAACGACGCCACCGACCCGATCTTCGATAGGTCGTGACCGTTGTCTTTGGCCTGCTCCAAGCCGGCCAGGAACGCCTCCATCACCTCGTCGTAACGGGCGAGGGAAAAGATCAGCGTCACGTTGACGCTGATCCCGGCGGCCAGGGCGCCGGTCACCGCGGGCAGACCCTGTTTGGTGGCCGGGATCTTGATGTAGAGATTGGGTCGGTCGACGAGCCACCAGAGCGCCTTCGCCTCGGCCAGTGTCTTATCGCAGTCGTGCGCGATGCGGGGGTCGACCTCGATCGAGACCCGGCCGTCCTGGGCGTCGGAGCTGTCGTACGCCGGGCGCAGCACGTCGCAGGCCCAGCGCACGTCGTAGGTCATCACCGCGCGCAGGGCCTCGGCCACATCCACCCCGCGCAGGGCGAGATCGCGGGCCTGCTCGTCGTAGGACGAGCCGTTCTCCAGCGCCTTGGCGAAAATGGTCGGGTTCGTGGTGACGCCGACGACATGCTTGTCGTCCACCAGGGCCTGCAGGTTGCCGGAGACGAGTCGCTCGCGGCTCAGATCGTCGAGCCAGACCGCCACGCCCGCGGCCGAAAGCTCGGCCAGCACGTCAGACATCACATCTCCTAGTTGCCGGTAGTGGAGCCGGTCTCCATGCCGGCCTTGGACATACTCGCGTGAGCGGCCGTCGCAGCGCGCTCCGCGGTGAAACCGAACTGCTCGTACAGCACCGAATAAGCCGCGCTGGCGCCGAAGTGCTCGATGCTCAGGCACTCACCCGCCTCGCCGACCAGATCCCGCCAGCCCATCGCGATGCCGGCTTCGATGCTGACCCGCGCCTTCACGGCCGAGGGCAGCACCTCCTGCTGGTAGGCGCGATCCTGGGCCCGGAACCATTCCAGGCACGGCATCGAGACCACGCGGGTCGGGAATCCCTCGGCCTCGAGCCGCTCGCGAGCCGCGACCGCGATCTGCACCTCGGACCCGGTGGCCATCAGGATGACGACCGGCAAGCCCTGGGAGGCGTCGATCAGCACGTAGCCGCCCCGGGTAACTCCTTCGGCGGAGTTGAAGACCGACCGGTCGAAAGTCGGCACGTTCTGGCGGGTCAGGCACAGCCCGGCCGGCCGGTCGTTCAATTCCAGAATCGTCCGCCACGCCACCGCCGTCTCGTTGGCATCGGCCGGGCGCACGACGTCGAGGCCGGGAATCGCGCGCAGGGCAGCGAGCTGCTCGATCGGCTGGTGGGTAGGACCGTCCTCACCGAGCCCGATCGAGTCGTGGGTCCAGACGTAGGTCACCGGCAGCTTCATCAGCGCGGCGAGCCGGACTGCCGGCCGCATGTAGTCGGAGAAGACCAGGAACGTCCCCCCGTACGGACGGCTGCCGCCGTGCAGCGCCATGCCGTTCATGGTCGAGCCCATCGCATGCTCGCGGATGCCGAAGTGCAGCGTGCGGCCGAAGGGATTCGCGTCCTTGGCGCCGGAATCGGTCGGCAGGAAGGAGTCGGCGCCCTTCATCGTCGTGTTGGTGGAGCCGGCCAGGTCGGCGGAGCCGCCCCACAGCTCCGGCAGGACCGGTCCCAGGGCGGTGAGGACCGATTCCGACGCCTTGCGGGTCGCCACGCCCTTCTCCGAAGCGTCGAAGGTGGGGAGCTCCTTGGCCCATCCGTCGGGCAGCCGGCGCTGCTGCATGCGCTCCAGCAACTCCTTGCCGGGCTCGTTGGCCTCGGCCCAGGCGTCGAAGCGCTCCTGCCAGTCCTTGTGCAGCGCGCGGCCGCGGTCGACGACCTCGCGCGCCCGGGCGAGCACCTCGTCGGAGACGTCGAAATTCTTGCTGGGATCCATCCCCATGATCTTCTTCGTCGCGGCGATCTCGTCTGCACCCAGCGCGGAACCGTGGGCGGCACCGGTGTTCTGGGCGTGAGGAGCGGGCCAGGCGATGATCGAGCGGACCGCGACGATCGACGGGCGCTCGGTCTCGTCGCGGGCAGCCGAGAGCGCTTCGTAGAGGGCGGCCACGTCCTCGGCATCTTCGACCCGCTGGGTGTGCCAGCCGTAGGCCTCGTAGCGCTTGAGCACGTCTTCGGAGAAGGCGACGTCGGTGTCACCCTCGATGGAGATGTGGTTGTCGTCGTAGAGGAGTACGAGGTTGCCCAGGCGCTGGTGGCCGGCCAGGCTGGCCGCCTCGGCCTGGATGCCCTCCTCCATGTCTCCGTCACTGGCGAAGCACCAGATGTGGTGGTCGAAAACACTCTCACCGGGGGCGGCGTCGGCGTCGTAGAGGCCGCGCTCGCGGCGGGCCGCCATGGCCATCCCGACGGCGTTGCCGACTCCCTGCCCCAGCGGGCCGGTCGTCGTCTCGACGCCGGCGGTGTGACCGACCTCCGGGTGGCCCGGGGTCAGCGATCCCCACTGCCGCAGGTGACGGAGGTCGTCGAGCGTGAGCCCGTAGCCCGACAGGTAGAGCTGGATATACAAGGTGAGGCTGGAATGCCCGCAGGACAGCACGAAGCGGTCGCGCCCGACCCACTTCGGATCGGTTGGGTCGTGTCGCAGAAGGCGCTGAAAGAGCAGGTAGGCGGCCGGCGCCAGGCTCATGGCTGTGCCCGGATGACCGCTCTTCGCCTCCTCCACCGCATCCATGGCCAGAGCGCGAATCGTGTCGACGGCGCTTCGGTCTACGTCGGTCCAGTCCAGGGTGGTGGTGGTCACGAAATCGTGCTCCCTTGGAAGCGATCGGAGAACAGCAGGTGACGAATCAGACGGTCCTGCGCAAGTCAGTGCGGAGCCTACCCATGCCTGCGGTCGCTGAACGCGCCGCGCCGCTAGCATGGGCGGCGTGTCCGCGCTCGCCCAGCCCTCGACCGCAGAAGCGCGTCGTACGCCACGTCGTCAGAGCAGCAATTCCGACGTCCTCCGGGCGTACGTCGCGCTGACCAAACCACGCATCATCGAACTGCTGCTGATCACCACCGTGCCCACGATGATGCTGGCCGCGCAGGGCTTGCCGCCGGTCGGTCTGCTGGTGGCCACGATGGTGGGCGGGGCGTTGGCCGCCGGCAGCGCGAACGCTTTGAATTGTTATTACGACCGCGACATCGACGCGATCATGCGCCGTACCAGGCGGCGCCCGTTGGCCCGGCACACCGTCACCCCACGGGCGGCACTGACGTTCGGCGTCGGCCTCGGCATTCTCGCCACCGCCGAGCTGGCGCTGACCACCAACATGTTGTCGGCCGCTTTGGCGGTGCTGGCCATCCTGTTCTATGTGTTCGTCTACACGATCGGGCTCAAGCGGCGTACGCCGTCGAACATCGTCTGGGGCGGGGCCGCCGGCTGTATGCCGGTGCTGATCGGGACCTCGGCGGTGACCGGCCGGTTGTCCTGGGCGGCCGGCGTGTTGTTCCTGATCATCTTTTTCTGGACGCCGCCCCACTTCTGGGCCCTCGGACTCCGCTACCGCGAGGACTATGCCGCGGCCGGGGTGCCCATGCTGCCCGTCGTCGCCGGCCCGCAGGTGGTGGTCCGCCGGATGCTGGGCTATGCGGTGGCGATGGTGGCGGCGTCCCTGCTGTTGTGGCCACTGGCCACCACCGCCGTTTACGGGATCGCGGCGTTGGTCCTGGGCGCCGGCTTCCTGGTCGAGACCGGCCGTATGTACGCCGGGGTGAGGGCCGGCCGCCTGGTGCAGCCGATGCGGCTGTTCCATCTGTCGAATTCCTATCTGGCGCTGCTCTTCTGCGCCGTGGCCGTCGACGCCCTGCTGCGCTGACCCAGGTGAGCTCTCGCCTGCGGGTGCTGCTGGCGACCTGCCGGGACGTTCCCCGCCTCGACCCCGACGACCAGCCCCTCGTCGGTGCCCTGGCGAGCCGGGGGATCGCCGCGGTGCCCGCGGTCTGGGACGACCCTGCCGTCGACTGGGCCGCGGCCGACCTGGTGGTCATCCGCTCGACCTGGGACTACCCGACGCGGCGGGCGGAGTTCCTGGAGTGGGTCCGCGCGGTGCCCCGGCTGGCCAACGCCTGTGACGTCGTCGAGTGGAACACCGACAAGCACTACCTGCGCGACCTCGACCGGGCCGGCGTGCCGGTCGTTGCCACGGCGTTCTTCCGGCCCGGCGACGCCGTCGAGTTTCCGGCGAGCGGGGAGTACGTGATCAAGCCGGCGGTCGGGGCGGGCGGGCTGGACACGGCTCGGTACACCCCGGCCGAGTCACAGCTGGCCGCGCGACATGGGGCGGACCTGCACGCGCAGGGCCGGGCGGTCCTGGTCCAGCCGTACCTGAGCGGGGTCGACGTGACGGGGGAGAGCGCGCTGCTCTTCGTCGGGGGTTGCTACAGCCACAGCGTCAGCAAGGCGGCGCTGCTGGCCGGCTCCGACCGTGACGTCGACGGCCTCTACCGGCCGGAGTCGATCTCGCCGCGGGTGCCGGATCCCGCTGAGCTGGCGGTGGCCCAGCTTGCCCTCGCCGCCGTGCCCGGCGGTCCCGAGCGGCTGCTCTACGCCCGGGTCGACCTGCTCCCCGGGCCGCAGGGGACGCCGGTGCTGCTCGAGCTGGAGCTGACCGAGCCGTCGCTGTTCCTGGCTCACGCGCCGGGGGCCGTCGGCCGGCTGGCCGACGCCATCGCCGAAGCCATCAGCAGGGCCGCCGCGGGTGACCGATGAGCAGTCCGACGACGGGGTCGGGCGGCCCCGCCTTTCCGGTGTCGCCCCGGCCGTGGGCCGGGGCACTATCCTTCCTGGGCCTGGCCGTGGCCGGGCTGATTGTGCTGGGAACGATCGAGGCGCGGTCCGGGCCGGTGCCGTTCTCCCTCGGTCTGCTGCTGGCGCTGCTTCCGGTGCCGCTGCTCGCCTTCGGGGTGCTGGGCCTCGACCGATACGAGCCCGAGCCGGTCCGGTTGTTGCTGTTCGCCTTCGTCTGGGGTGCGACCGCCGCAGCCCTTGTCGCGCTGCTGCTCAACACCGCCGACCTGCTGGCCCTGCGAGCCCTGCTGGACAACTCCACGGCCAACTATTTGAGCGCCTCCCTGGGCGCGCCGGTCATCGAGGAATGCGCGAAGGGGGCGGTCATCCTGGGCCTGCTCCGCCGGCGCCACCACGAGCTCGACGGCCCGATCGACGGCATCGTCTACGCCGGCCTGGTCGGCCTCGGCTTCGCCATGACCGAGAACGTCCTCTACTACTCCGCAGCCGCCATGCACAGCGGAGTGCACGGACTTCTCGGCACCTTCCTGCTGCGCGGGGTGATCTCGCCGTTCCTGCATCCGATGTTCACCGCGGCGACCGGAATTGGCCTGGGCTATGCCGCCATCGCCCGCAGCCGAGCCGGGCGGGTGGTGCCGCCGGTGATCGGCCTGGCGGTGGCCATGCTGCTGCACGGCATCTGGAACGCCGCTGCCACCGAGCATCACACGGTGATCGTCTACCTGTCGGTCATGCTCCCGGTCTTCGTGGCGATCCTCGTCGTGGCCTCGGTCGAGGGCCGGCGGATGCAGTCCCTGCTCAACCGGGTGCTCCCGACATACGCGCGGGCCGGCTGGCTGCGCCCGCCGGATGTGGTGATGCTGACCTCGATCGGGGCGCGACATCGCGCCCGGCAGGCCGTCCGCAGCGTCG
>JAABUL010004167.1_pt1 | contig 19816 bp, 33 predicted proteins | sample 5559151 | NCBI WGS metagenome assembly JAABUL01 (sample SAMN10711876, study PRJNA513368) | rock metagenome | isolation source: Antarctica rocks | place: Antarctica: Victoria Land, Pudding Butte sud | reverse complement strand
ACTGATGGCTCACTGGGTCATCAGTCACATTCCCGATAGCCTACTTCTTCGATCGATATCCATGGCGGAGAGAACCGCTCGTCGTGGCCGTGCTCGTTCTCGAAGTGGGATTGGTACTGTTCATGCTTTTCACGCCTTTTTGGGTCATGGTGCTTTCACGGTTCCTCATGGGCGCGGCGAGTACTGTTGTGTGGTCTGGTGAGTCGATACGATGGGTAATATGCTCGCTGCTGATCATGACGCAGTTGGGTTCGCCTTGATGTACGTTTTTGGTTCCCAGGTAGAGAAGACATTGACGCGAGGTAGATGTGAGAATGTCGAGGAGAAGAACACCGGTCGGCAAATAGGCTTCGCCCTCTCGGGAGTGTCGATCGGTACTACCATAGTCCGTAGCCCTCATTCACCCTTTTCTTCTGCTGACGACGCCTGCCATGTAGGCTCCACCCATTGGCGGCGCTCTTTACTTCAAATTCGGATGGCGCGCCCCTTTCATCTTCTGCATCATCATTTGCGCCATCGACCTAATCTTGCGACTGCTCGTGATCGAGCAGAAGGATCTGAAGAGATGGGAGGTGACCGCGGCGAAGGAGATCCTGGCGGAGGACAGCCCATCAACGGAATCGTCGGAGGCAACAGCACATGATGGAGGATCTGGGCCGCAGCCAAAGTCGCCGGACGACATCACTTCCCGCGCGTCAAAACCCCCCGCCAAGAAGCTCGCGCCGTGGGCTGTCCTTCTCGCGCTTGTACGCTCACCGCGAGGCATGTCGGGTTTCCTCACGACGTTCATCTTTGGTCTCGTGCTGGGATGCCTAGAGCCGACGTACGTCGTACTGTGGTAATCATACACAGTCTAACGAAGTCCTACCAGCTTGACCCTTCGCGTCCAATCCCTCTGGCACAAGGACTCGGCCTTTGTCGGGCTCATCTACCGTACGTCGATACCATCTGATAAGAAGTGGCGCGGAACTCATGACCATAGTTGCCGCTTCCGCACCGACATTCGCAACCGGTCCCATCGTCGGTGCGCTTGCCGACAAGTACGGCGCAGAGTTCATCATCATGCCTTCTCTCCTCGCGGCCGTACCGTGGTTGCCTCTGATGATCCTCAAGGGGAGCCTTCCGGCATTCATCGTCTTCTTCTCCTTTGCGAGTAAGTCTAAGGCAAAACCTTGTACACAGAGGGTGACGCCGAGCCAGATGTCTTGTTGAGCTGCGCGATGGGGCCGGTCGGGCTGGAGGTGGCGATGGCGGCGAGAGCGGTGGTGGGTGGCTGTCTTTTGACAATTGCGTGCCATTCGCTGACTGGACTTTGTGCCTCCAGGAGGGAATGAGCGAAATACGTCAGTTGCTGCATTACGATATTGATACTGCCGGCTGACGATGTTTAGACCAATTCGCGGCCATGAACATCGCTTTCTGTATGCTGCTCAACTCACTTCGCAGTGGGCAACGCTGATTCCCTCCTCAGCCGTCTCTACCTCACTCGGCGCTGTCGTTGGCGGACAGATGTACAACAACATCCCCACGGGCTGGAATGCCCTGATCTGGTGCGTGTCCAGATGCACCTAGCTCATACAGGGATTGACGCTTCACATTTAGGTTGTGCTTTGCGTGTTGTCTGGTTTCGGTACCGGTCCCGTTCTGCTTTAGCGGTAATCGACCTCTGCTCTGGCGGGTGACCGCACGGAAAGGGGATTCGCGCCATACTTCGGCCGGCGCGGTTTCCGATGAGCCAGATACATCGCATTCAGCGTGATTTTATGCATCCATATAGATTCTCGGAAGTAGAACTCGAAGTCTTGTTAATTCGAGGACGACGCTCTGACCTGAGCGTATACGCTTCTGGCAATGGTCCTTCCTCAAGATCAGTGAACATGGCAGTCACGTGACTTGATTCTTCTCAACGCGTCTCAACGCGCTCCGTTTCATATCCCGTGCTCTATATCTAAAGCTGCTGCGCGTTGCGCCTGTATCCATCGCCCAAAGATAGCATCACCAGCTTATGATTGTATCCACCTGTCATCGTCGATCGAACGTCAACATGCCCATCCCGATCCACGATCAACGGTGAGCGAAAAAAAATTTCCCCTGCCTTCCTTCCTATAGCTAACCCGACTTGACAGGATGGATTACGAGTACGTCTCTCTTCGACCTTCTACACGGGTAGTACGATCAGGACTGACGTCAACGTCCAGTCCGAGCTCACCGCAAGTCATGAACGCCTTCTACCGCCGACTCTTCCCCTACCGACCATTCTTCCTCTGGCTCAACCAAGATCACGGTATGTTCACCTCCTTCCCCAAAGACCACCCGCCTGACTGCCCTCATCATAGTCCCCGCCAAGCTCTTCACGCACCGAGAATTCGCGTTCACGCTTCAAGGCGATGTGTATATCCGATACAATTCCTTCCATACCGCCGACGATTTCAAGAAGGAGGTAGTCCGGCTCAATCCGGCGAGGTTCGAGATTGGGCCTCAGTACTCTGCTCGGGTAGGTCGGTCTCATATACGGATCAGGATGACGCTGATATGATGGATGTAGCCGCGAGATCGGAAGACATTGGCTGCTGGAGCCCTCCAGCCGCAGAGGAGAGAGTTGGTATTCGATATCGACATGACGGATTACGATGAGATCCGGACGTGCTGCACGGACAAGAAGATCTGTAGGAGGTGCTGGGGATATATAGCAGCGGCGGTGAAAGTGCTGGACCACTCTCTTCGAGGTGAGTCGACAATGCAGAAACATAACCCGAACACTAAGGGTATTCATCCGGCGGATATCGCTGACCACGATCCCTCAGAGACATTCGGCTTCCGCCACCTTCTGTGGGTATACTCCGGTCGACGAGGGATCCATTGCTGGATATCCGATCAAGCGGCCCTCGACCTGAATGATGATCAGCGGAAGTCTTTGGTCACGTTTTTGGAAGTGATCAAGGGGAGCAAGGAGCAGGCGAAGAAGGTGAATGTGAGGGGATCGAAGGATGAAGGGTCGTTGCATCCAGCACTCAAGTCAGTCGCCATGACCGGAGCAGACCCGGCTCTTTCGGATAGCGCTCTGAAACGCTCGGCTGACTGGCGCTTAGGGATGCGTTGGAGCTGCTGAAAAAGGAGTTTGTGCAGCTCTGTCTGAGAGATCAGGATTGTTTCCGGTCGGAACGAGGATGGGAAGCGCTACTCGCGCTGCTGCCGGTCGATCGAGGTAAGTGTGTGCTTCTCTGCACGAGACACTCAGCTGATGTGGCCTGTCAGAGGTCACGGGAGCTCTTCGGAGTAAATGGCAGTCCACGCCTGGCCGGCCGAGCGAGGAGCGTTGGGGTGACCTGACACAAGCTATTGGGCAGCTCAAGAAGGACACCAATACAGTTCTTTTCGTGAGAAGACACATAGAGGCTTGTCGGGGCTGACAATACTGGCGTGTAGCGAAAATTCGAGAAAGCGCTGGAGGACGTCATCCTGCAATATACGTATCCGCGGATCGATGCCGAGGTGTCCAAGCACCGGAATCACCTGCTCAAGGCGCCGTTCTGCGTGCATCCTAGTACCGGTACGTCCCACTCCTCGTCCCAGTGCTTCGAAACTACCTCTGCGTATGCTGAGATCCGCTCAGGGCGAGTATGTATACCCGTCAACCCCTCGCTCGTGGACGACTTCGACCCGGAAACCGTACCGACTGTCGGAGAACTGCTCAACGAGCTCGACCGGATGCCGGCAGACGACGGGGAGGAGAAAGCGCGGCGGACTGAAGGTATGGCTATCGCCACTGGGAGAGCAGACCGCTGATATAAGGTAGACTACGAGCATACTTCGCTCAAGCCGTATGTGGAGATGTTCGAGAAGCATGTGGCGGCAATCTTGCGGGACACTCGGGGGTCTCGGAGAGGTGAGCGGAGACTAAGAGGCGGTGGTGAGAGCTGACTCATAATCTTGGCAGCTGTCAAGGAGGAGAGCATGGACTTCTAAAGTACTTTGAACTCTGCATTTGTAACGTTGTATGCATAGTTGCATCGTGAGACCGGTTTATGGGAGGCAATCTCGCACGGAGTCCCCTTGATTCAAAGTCTTGCCGTCCGAAATACTTTCAACCTGTTGTATAGTCAGGCAACTCAGTTCTAATGGGATTACTATTTGACTTGAATAGCGTATAAGCTGAACAACTGAGTACGACTTGAAATACAAGTTATACGCACTATGAGCAGTGATCACGTAAGATTGAGCACAGACCACCACCAACTCCTCCCGAGCATCCTTTGGACTTGTTCAACTTCGCCATTATCCCATCTATCCAACCGCTGCAGCTGCAGCCTTCATCTCTATACCATGCCTGCTTCATCCCATCGCGAAGAAGCCCTCCGATTCTTGGGACCCATCATCCTTGCGCTGTTTCCTCATCGCCATCGCAAGACCACTCGCCGCCATCTCCGAGTACTAGCTGCTCTGCACCGCCATATCTCCATCAATAGCTACTGGGACCGCTACCCAACGGTCAATGCCAATATCCCGCATCCCTCTTTCTCTCACCATCACATCGAGGCCGTCGTGGAACGTGGCTTCCCGCCACTACTAAGCCTTCCGAATGTCACACCCTCAACTAGTTCGCATTGTCGCCTTCTTCGAGCATGATCTAGTCTTTCAGTCAAAGGGCCGCAAGCCACAGGGCCTGTCCCTTATACCAGACAGGCCTGTTCGTCTATCGCATGGCTCAATTGCACTCGATGCGCGTCCTAGAGCGCACATGCCAAGTTTCAGGTGCGGCTTCCGCTGACTCTTTGTAGGTGGCACCGTGAGCACTTGGACGCATCGTTCAATCATAGCCGTCATCCGCCAGCGTTCCCGCTTCACTTTTGGCCCACCGCTCGCCAGAGGAACCACATCAAATTCAACTTCATCGAAGGATACGGCTGTCACGAACCCAACCGCGCCTGATTTGTGAAACCGCCATCATTGGAGATAACGCCGGATCATACGTTATGCATTATGGGCTAGGGCTACGAACGTTGTGGAGGATAGGAAACTACGAAACTCCCTACATGTCTACGACCAGCGTAAACGTTCTCCCACGCGCCGTCAACAATGCCACCGACATCCGCCTCATCATGAAGTCGAAGGTGCCCAGAGAGAAACTCGCCTTCCACCCTTTGATGGTGTCCCATGTCGCGTCACCGATTGACCCGCCCGTAGTGAAGACGAGTGGGGGGAAGGTCGCCCGTGTGTCTCCTTGGGGAGGCAGCCGAGCCACCTTGTCTTGATGTTTTCGATCCATGACGGTGCAAGCTGCTTCCTAACGAGCTCTTCCGGCGGTAAGTCGGAATGGGTTCGGGACACGGTTGCGAATATCTGGCGGGCCAATACCGAACGCGGAGACACGACAGTAACATCGAAGTCGGTCACCGCTCCCCCGTAGTCTGCACCGCCGGTGAGGCGAAAGCAATTTGGCTCTCCCACCAGATATCGTTGCGCCTGGAAGAAACACCGGTTGTGGGTTCGTTGTAGACCTGGGCTCCGGGAAGCGTCTCGAAGCCCCGAATGAGCGAAACTTTGACGTGGTTGTGACGAATGGTCGCGTTCGGCCCGGCCGGATTACAGTGCTCATCGTGCAAGAAGCTCCGTTGCTTGCCGCATGGCTTGCACACCCGTCCCTCATCCGGTAGAAAGGATCGAGTGCAGAGGCCGGTGGCGACCTCCCAATTGTTGACTCGGTGAAAGACGTGGGTTGGGTTGGTCACTAGCCATAATCTGCTGAGAGTGGATTGGTTTTCGGTGAACTGAGTCCGTTCAGCAGTAGGTAAGCGATCAAACAGATCCCGTCGGCGGGCGAGGTGGTCTTCGAGGCAGCGTTCTGTTTGGGAGGTGATCTTTTCTGGAGGGTTGACGTCGGGGACTATCGGCGCTAACATCGAGTCCGCAAGGTCGTCTCCGGCCGTCTTAGCCATCGGGGCGGAGGTATGATGGGAATGCAACCCTAGACCTCCCAGACGAATAGGCAGCGCAGTGACCGTGTCGTCTATCTGCCTTCTTGTCTCAACATCCGGTCCGCACCTTCCTGTCATGCGGTAGAGTTCCTCTCTGATGACACCATCGAGCTCTGTCCAGAGATGGTCGATGACCGACGTTACCAGCGACCGCATGAGATGGCGGAGGTTGGCTTGAAACCGGATATGACCGATCGTTCATTTCCGTCCAACTTCGAGTTGACTCTACCGTTTTAGACGAAGGCTTCCGCACTTCGGGTTACAAATAGGTAACCTCTAGCAAGTTCCGCCAACAAAGAACACACAGCACACCGAAGCAGCCTGAAGTAACTCGAGATTCCCCGATGATCCCCCAAACACTACTGGGGAACCTACTATGCCCGACACGTCGGACATGGCGGAATCAAGAATGATCTATGAGAAGGAGCTCGGGCGGGACATGCGAGATGCGACCAATGTTCAGGAAAGGCCGAGGGAGAAGGACGAAGTTCTGCGAGGTTCCAGCAGGTTTGCCGAGGTTACTGGAGATGTATAAGTAGGGGGTCCCGCACATAGTGTTTACCTAGGCTCCGAGTATCATTATTGTCACCCCATAGTCCTGATCCATATCATATCCACATGTGTGTTGAGCCTTCACAGACCATTCTTGTTACTGCGCTACACCCACCGACAATCGATCAAGCTACGGATATTCAGACCGTCCTTTGATCGATTCGTCGAGCTACCTCTACTTCGAGATATCTCCTCTTGATAAGCAAGCGATTGGCGTACTAAAGTCGCGCTGGACGATACTTTGCGACTTCGCCTTGCGCCTGCGGACCAAGCACGATCAAGCTCTGGCTCACGGCGTCATGGTTGCATGCGTCATCCTGCACAACCTCGTAGTCAGCACCGATGATGAACCGCTCGACGATGACAAGAACGCCAATGCGGAGGCTTGCCATGCAGCACGTACCGGTCACGCAAGACTGTCTGTTGAAGGACTGAGGGTACCCGAGCATCAACAACGGTGCGAGAAATTAGTAACGGAGTATCCATAGCTATGGAAGAGGACGGAAACTTTGACTTGGATGAGTATGAGGTCTGGTAGCTGGTACGCCCTACTCTCCCTACCCCTCCATGAGCCTGTCATACCTCTCTTCCGCCTCCACGATCAACACTTCATATGGAACAGCGGTTGTGAAGCGGAGACAATCCATAGCTTCTTCCCTCGTCGCTTGATATCGAGCATTCAGAGCTTTGCGATGCCTGTCCGACCTCCGATCTTGATGCTCTGCCTCCTGGAGCTCCAGCTGGCGCTTCTACAGGCAGGCCCATGAACCCTCATCCTGGTCCCCCATCACTTCTAACACCGCATCCAAACCTCCAACCGGCGACGACACATAATTCCTTCCACCCCTCCGCCTGCCTTTGATCGCGTCAGCTATACCTTTTCCTGGCGGATATGGCCGTCCTTCAGCCGTGCCTGGACGTACTTGAAGTCCGTTCCCGCACAGAAGGCGTTCTGGCACCATCCTGCGAGTTTGACTGCGAGCGGTTGAACGGATCGATCAATATCGGCGGCAACTCTGGCAGGGTCTCTTCAACGTCTAGGGAGGACATGAGGCACTGTTGGCGGGAGGCCCGCTGAATTCCAGATGGCACGGAGGGGTCTTCATGGCCGCGGGCAACGCCTTCGCCGTCGAGCAGAGCGCCGAGGGTGATGGCGGCGGTGCTACTGGTCCCCGTGCACAATTCCTCGTTGCCGCCGTCCTTCTTGGCAAAGATCTCGTTCACTAGGTCCCACTCGGGGCAGCGTTGGTGGAGCTTGGTTACGGAGAATGAGTAAGGGGCGTGCTAGAGACGTACATACCATCGATGTAATGCTCGGCGTCCTCGATAGCTTACTCGTCTTCCTTGCTCTCTGCATCATCCATAAAGGACGTTCCCTTGCCCTCCCCGGTAGCATTACGCCAGTCGCGAGCTGCTCGCCACCCGACCTTCGGGCTTGGGAGTGGCAAGACCGGAAAAGACCGAGGTATACAGAAGTATAATCAAGCGGGCGGGTATGGTGAACAGTGGGACGCATAGATTTTTAGCGGTGAACCCAGAGTCGGCGAGGACGTATTCGGAAGGGCTGAAGTATAGGGAATGCACTGTGAATACGTGCATAGAGCGTTGAACTCGATGATCGCTGACGATACTGGGTAGCCGTATTGTATGTAGCGAATGCGCAAGCCGTCGTCCACAAGCGCAATGAATAATAGGCCAGACTTTGTTTTTCCAGGTGTGGATGGAACGCTCCTACGTCTTCTCGAGCAGCTTGGGCTTTCAAGTTGACATGACATCCGTCCATCAGTCCAACGCAGTCGGGGAGGCGGTAGTTGCGCTCGAACTGGTCTTTGATGATGGATCGCTCGATAGCTTAGGGGCAAAGGATAACTCTGGGGCCCAGCGGAGGATGGCTTTGAGGGCGCGATCGGTCCAGAAGTGTACACCGCCAACTGCAAGCAGTTCGAGCAGGGGAGACGAAGGGAAGGGAGACCTCCTTGAAACACGAAAAAGGAAGGATAAGTGGCGTACCCCATCGCTGTGTGCGAGCCGGTAGAGTAGCAGACTCAGCTGGTAGATTGGTGGTGCTTGGTGCTTCGTCCCTGAGGGCAGGAAAACTTGATCGTTCTCAAACAGACGGAGAAAGTCACGCAGTTCGTATGGGTACAAGCGGAAGGCGTGATAGTGCTCCGAACTCTCCGATTGAAGGGTGGTCTCCGTAGGTGTCGAGGAAAGCGGTCAAAATAGCGGTGACGTCTGATCAATGACGTATAGCAAAAGAGAAGGCGGAAAACGCGGCGAACGGACATCAAGCGGTAATAAAGTGCCAAAGCAACGATGCGGTTATCGATGTGGCGTAGCCACAGCTTGCATACTCGCTGAGAGGCATTGTGTGGACTTTGAGCCAGATTGAAAGAATGGATGGCGAGATATGAGGATTCAAAGTCAGAGGTAGTCAAAGGAAGACGAATTGAGTTTGGGTGTGCACGGTCCGGGCGGTGTTAGAAGGCGTGCAAGATCGGAAGCCTTCTAGATCAGGCCTGCCAGATTTCACGCCTTCCTAAAAATGAGACATCTTGTTTGGCAACTTGGGATGTTCACTTGTAGCTGCTTCAAGCTAAACAAAGTCGTCTCTAGAAGTGAACAGCCTAAGTGACTCTTCGCCAAGTTGAATATCGATAGCCGAGCCAAGATGACCACCGTCCTATCCCGCCTGAGCCCTGTGGAGATCGGCAGCGCGTTCGAGCGCCACTCCCTCCTCTTCTTAAATCACCACCTTCACATGTCACTCCGTCGAGTCGGAGGCGCGGGTGACGAAGGGATCGACCTCAAAGGGTGGTGGTATGTCCCCTCCACGGCCCAGCGGATCGACTCGACGTCACGTAAGGCGTTGGACGTGCAGGAGTCCCTCGTCTTGGGACCGTCAGAAAGTGGGCTGGAGAAGGGGAAGAGGACTGGGAAACATAAAGGGTTGGACAAAGGCAAGGGGAAGGAGGTGGAGAAGGAGGTGGTGGAAGTAGAGTCTCCGGCGGATTGGATGGGTGGGTTCGGTGAGGATTTGAGCACGGGCGTGGCGCATAAGAGGGTTAGGGTGGTGGCGCAATGTAAGGCGGAGAGGGCGAAGATCAATGGGCGGGCTGTAAGGGAGCTCGAGGGTGTCATGGGACATCTCTACGGTAAGTCAAGTCATCGACCAGGCCGACATCATTCATTGCACATTACCGCAGACAGAGCATCATGCCTGGGACTAAGCCGATGAGTTGAGTAGGTAGAGAAGCCCTCCGTGGCCCCCACCAATTCTCATCCTCCGGCAAACCACTCGACCGGCCCCCTCCTCCCTCCGTCGCCGTCCTCCTCTCCCAGTCAGGCTTCTCGCAGCAGGCGATGATCCGCGCTTGGAGGAGTCCGAGCCCGATGATGCTTGTGCACTTGCCAGGTGGACGACCACGGGGCGAATCACCCACCTCTGACTCGGAGACGGAAGGCGATGATGGAGCTTTAGGTGGAGGGGATGGTGCGGGCAGAGCAGGTTTAGGGGGTGGAGGAGGGGAGATCATGGTGGAAGGAGCATGGTGGAACCCGTCCCTAGCTGGGAAACGGGGATTATTTGGAGGGCTTTTGGAGTTGCGCCGGGAGATCTTGGACTCCAGTGGGAGGAACGGGGTCATGGGGGAGGCCGAGGTGAGGGCGCAGTATCGGGTTTGGTATGAGGGGAAGAGGATGCCGAGATTGGGGCCGGCGTTGCAGGACGAGGTGGATTAGGAATGGGGAGGGTCTGGTACTGCTCTGCATTGCATTGCATTGCATTTCATGGCATGGAAGGGGTCATACAGGATTTGCATTACGTTGCACTGCATAGCATGACATGATCATGATACTCGTCTAGAAATCTCATGGTGTATCATTCTGACGCAACCAGACCTCCAAAGTACGCCGTCACAGCCTTGAGCTTATCCCCGACCCACTCCTCCTCAATCTCGACCCACTCCCTCTCCCTCCCTTGCTCAGGCGGATCTAGCCGTCGAGCGAGCAGGGATACCTCGTCGATATCGACGTTTCGCGGGAGATGGAAGGCGATGTTGGGCGTCAGTGTGGATGAGATTTCGAAGAGGTCCGGACCAGGGATGGGGAGGATCGCTGAGAGTAGGTAGACATGGGGGTCGAGGTAGTCTGGTCCGCCTGAACCTGCTCAGTTCCAATTTGAGAAGATGAAGATACGGCTCACCCCATGGAGGACTCAGGAAGACCACGTCGATCTTTTCCCTCGTATGGCGAGCTGAATAGGTGCTCGCGAAATCCGTGAAGTCGGCTAGGATGAACTCGATTCGATCCGCTACGCCGTGATGCAGAGCGTTATGCCGAGCCAGTCGTAATCGCGTCAGGTCATTATCTATCGCAATCACTACAGCTCCGCATCAGCTCTGCTCCTCCACGTCAACGGTCACGCGCTTGATCCAGCACGACACCTCGACGGCGTGAAGGTAGTAGCGACCCACCTCTCTCACACGTCCTGGCGAATTCGATAGCGTTCCCCCCAACTCCACAAAAAGCGTCCAACACCACGTCACACCGACACCGCTCAGCGATGTGTGCGGCTATGGGTTGCGGCGTTATGGAGTACCACCCCGTCTCGTCGAGGAGGAGGGGGAGGTCGTCATATAGCGGGAAGAGGAGGTGGCGTTGGGCGAAGTCTACCTCGACACTTCAGCTCAAAGCAGTAGAATACAGCAGGAGTGTAGCGCACATTTGGCTAGCTGTTGAGGGAGCTGTGAATAGTCGGAAAACCGGGGGACGAGACCGGTACAGTCCCAAGCATGACCTTGATGGGGGTTGGCCGGGACCTTCTCCTTTCCTCTTCGCTCCTTTGCGGATCGAGGGCTGGTGAGTACATTTTCGGGCCGTTTGGTCCGCAGCGCAGCGGAGGTAGACGATTCGGCCGGCTCCTCAGTCAGGTCAACGATTTCCGCCGCATCAGGGGAGACTCCAGGGGATTGCGGTTGGGTATGGAGCAATGGACCGAATTGGACGGTATCCGCGATGAATTCGGCTTTGACCTGGACCGAGTCGAGACGAGGGGCGAGGGTGTATGGCTCGACGGTTTGGGAGCGGAGTGATTTCTTGAGGTCGATGGGGAGGGAGGAGAAGAGAGATCGGGAGGTGCGGCTCTTCGGCATGACTGCGGACTCTTCACTCTCCGCCTCCTCCTGGCACCAAATCCTTACCTCTTGAGCCTGGGAGAAATGGTGGCGAAGGAGTAGCTACAGGGATCAGGGACACAATAGTCAAAAAGCAGGATGTAAGAAGGAATTTCGAATGGACATCTGGTGTCACGTGACCCGCAATCCAACAAAAGACTACATCCCGACCAGCTGTACAGACAAGAGACGCGACGACAGAGCGTAGGAGCTTCGGCTCTCCCTAAAAAGTTCTCATCGATCCCGCTGTCACTGGAAGACTTGAGAAGGTCGCGCGGGTTTGGGACGACTCCTTTCGTTGCGAATCATCATGTCGCCTCGAAAGACGGTTGGCATCCTCGGTTAGTCCTTTCAGCCTCAGGAAAGCTCGTCGAGCACAAGCTGAAGCTGCCAGGCGGCGGCCAGCTTGGTCGCATGCTCACCCACCCGGCCTCCCTCCTCGGTATCCCCCTCCTCATCCTCGACTCCGGTCCCTTCACTCCCGCAAAGCAGACTCTCCTCCCTCCCCAACCCCACACCCACCTCGACGGTCCATTCACCTCCGAGTCCCATATCCGCGAATTGGCAGCAGCATGCGATATCCTGACGGTCGAGATCGAGCATGTTAATGCGGATGTCCTCGAGACTGTGGAGAAGGAGGGGTTGTGTGAGGTCCAGCCGAGCCCACAGACGATCCGGTTGATACAGGATAAGTACCTCCAGAAACGGTACCTCGCCGAGAAGGGGATTTCCGTTGCCCCATTTGCGGTACTGCCAGAGAAGCCGAGCGACGGGGATCTGGGCGAGTTGGCGGGGAAGTTGGGGCTGCCGATGATGTTGAAAGCGCGGACACTGGCTTACGACGGTCGGGGGAACGCTCCTCTCCATTCGGTGGAATCGAAGGATATCGAGGCGGCATTGGAGCATCTGGGGGACCGACCGCTGTATGCTGAGGGATGGGCACCGTTCGTCAAGGAGGTTGCGGTGATGGTGGTGCGGAACAAGCAGGGGGAGGTACGGAGCTACGATGCGGTCGAGACGATCCATCGGGATAGCATACTGAGAGTATGCCTCGTTCCCCTACGAGCGAGCGGGAAGGGGATGGAGGCTGTGAATGGGAGGGCGAGGGAGATGGCGGAGGAGGCTGTTGCGACGCTAGACGGAGCTGGCATCTTTGGGGCCGAGATGTTCCTCATGGCCAATGGCAAGTTCACCTCGCTCTTGAGAGGGGAAATATTGATATTATGCTTGTGCAGGGTCATTGTTACTTAACGAGATCGCACCCAGACCCCATAACTCGGGCCACCACACCATCGAAGCCTGCCACACCTCCCAATTCGAGAATCACCTCCGCGCGATCCTCTCCATGCCCCTCGGTTCCACATCCCTCCGCGTCCCCTCGGCAGCCATGATCAATATCCTCGGCACCTCCTCATCAATGGAAGAGATCCACGCCATGGCGGATTCCGCTCTTTCAGTCCCCGGCGCAAATGTTCACCTGTATGGGAAAGCGGAGAGCCGGAAAGCGAGGAAGATGGGACATATTACCCTCGCCGCCTGGTCCGATGCGGAACTCCGGATACACCTCCGAACATTACTCCTCGCTCAACCTGATGCGGGAGAATGGATCGACGAGATCACTCCTGAGCCGCGGACGGGTTTCTCACATCCCCAACCGCTGGTAGGGATCATCATGGGTTCAGATTCGGACCTCCCGACGATGCTGCCCGCCACGAGAATCCTCGAGCAATTCAGCGTTCCGTACGAATTGACTATCATCTCGGCCCACCGAACACCGGAGCGGATGGTGGCCTATGCGAAATCATCGGTGAGCAGGGGTCTGCGAGTCATCATCGCCGGAGCGGGTGGTGCGGCTCATCTGCCTGGGATGGTGGCGAGTGAGACTGCTCTGCCTGTTATCGGGGTGCCGGTGAAAGGGACTGTGCTGGATGGGGTCGACTCGCTGTATAGTATCGTGCAGATGCCGGTCAGTGCTGCCTCTCACCTTGGCTTGAATCTTGAGCTGACAAGGTGGATTTAGCGAGGGATCCCAGTGGCGACAGTAGGCATCAACAATTCGACCAATGCCGCACTGTTGGCCATCAGAATACTGGGTACATCGATACCATCGCTCAGCACCAAGATGGAGGGATACGCGAACCAGCTCGAGGACGAGGTCCTGGGGAAGGTGGAAACACTGGAGGCAGAGGGGTGGGACAAGTACGCTATGAGGTTGAAGAGATAGATACTACATCAGAGCCACTACATCTGGGTAGGGCACAATGCATGCTAGCGCTACAAACCTGAGAGTACGTGCCGTCATTGATCATCACCTGCCGATGTACTTGCGAAACAATACGACTCCACTCATACCGCCTCGGCCCCTCAGCCTGATCCCGCGCGACAAACGCGTATCAGATATCCGTGTCGTTGTGACTCGATCTTCGGGTTTTACCCTTCCTCGGCCCCGCTGCCAAACCACCCCCAAGGCCCCAAAGACCCCCCCGGCTACTCCCGTCCCCTCCCAAAGACCACCAAACACCGCTTCTCAAACGCCTCCACCATCCTCTCCGCCACCTTCGGCAACACAGCCTGACTGGCGATCCGATGTAACGGGTTGACGAACGCGAAAGCGAGGTCGATGGTCAGGAGGGTCGGGCCGGATTCGGGGTTGGCGTCCGATTCGGTAGTGGAGCCCGGATGTCGGGGTTCGGGTGTAGATGGGGATGGGGAGGCGGAAGAGGAGGCATTCGAGGCGTGGGGTGAGAGTGGGGATGCAGGGGAGAAGGCCCCTGTCGCTCCATCAGCTAAATTTCACATTCTGACAGAGAAGAGGTGACCTACATGTGGTCACGAGCGATTTGAATAACGGCTGATCCGATGCCGTCGCCTACTTCCATCAGTGACTGTACGGTTTGCGCCCAGAGGCGACCCACAGTGACACTCTCGAATGGCCGTCCCGTCACCCGACTAACATATCGCTCCTCCAACCCGCCAAACCCCACGCTCATCTCAGCTTCAACGTCGAAAGGCTGATCGTCCGGCTTCCACGCATCGTCCACAGCGCTTTTTGCCCCTCCTCCTGACCCTGATATTGAATCCGAGGTAGTGGCGGAGGGTTTCGGGGAGAGGACGGCGGAGGAGGTACAGAATGGGATGAAGGAGGAGTAGGAGGGGACGTCGGCTATGAGGGAGTAGAGTTGGGCTCGGGTGTAGCTGCGGCACTATCAGCTCACATTTAAGAGCAGGAGGGAGCGAAGGAAGTCGAAGAAAAGTATTGTTAGAAAGAGGAGAAGGAGGAGGGGTGGAGGACGAGGCCAAGGACTAGGAAGTGACGTACGGGAGAATCTTCCTCGCATGAAATCTCTGTTGCTCCCCATCCGTCTCTACACCCGACGGATCATTACTCTCGGCGGAAGAATTGAGTCCCGCAAGTTTAGAGATATCGGGCAGGGAAAAGAATGTCCTTGAGGGAGATGCTATTGAGCTTCGACGAGCAGAGGATGAGGTAGGAAGGGGTCGGAAGTGGATGGATCGAGCGAGGGCCGGTGTGGTTCGGATGGGTGAGCGGATGGAGAGAAATCGAGCGAGGGCGACGGTGACGGTGACGGATCGAGAAGTCGAAGCTTGCATCGGACGATGATCCAAGTTTGATCTTCGGCCAGAGCGGAGTATACAGGTGTTATAGGGCGAACCGTTGTTTGAGATCAACCGATGAAGGCGATGCGTCTCGATCCAGAAGTCCCCGTCCGTTCCGGAAGTATCTTTTATCCGAATCTCACTGCAACGGATGCGATTCACTTCTGGCATCCTTGGGGGTGGGTGGAAGATAGTCTGGGACGACGTCGCGCACGGGGATAGCCACTTTAACTCACTGTCAAGTTGGCAGGGCATTGAGCTTGAGCTCTTGCTGGATAGTATGCAACTCGTCAAAGCCAGCTCCTTCTCGATATCGAGCCGTCCACCTCTGGCCCCGAATAGCGTGCTCGCGGGAGAGAACGGCTCTTCGCACATCCCAATTCATCTCCTCCCCAGGGTCATCGAGCTACGTGCTCATCCAAAAGTCTCATCGCCAAATCAAAGCGACTTGAGCAGCTCCCTCAATCCCTCGTTCGGCACAAACCCGCCCTTGCGCCTCACATCCCAAGCCTTCTCCGACGTCGCGATCGCCACGCACACCTTGCCTAGGTCCGACGCGTCGATCTGCATGTTCGGGACGATCCAGCGAGCTGCGAAGGCGATGGAGCGGATACCGTAGCGCATCATCAAACCCATACGGGGTGCATGCTGAGATCACCCATCATAAATTTGCCAATATTCAACTTGGGATAGCGGGAGTGGGGAGGGTAACATACCTCGGCGGTAGGGTTGATAGCGCCCGGTCGGACGGAGATAGTCTTGAACGTCCCCGTCTCCGCCTCGTCTAGCTCGCGCTCGGTACGGCCCTTGATCCGCCCAAACAGCTGTCTGCTCTTCTCGGTCTGGTCCGCGCCTTCACCAGAGACGTAGATGAAGCGGAAGGGCTGCTCCTTCGTACCCAGGGTCGAGAGGGCTTTCGCAGCGGTCATCGTGTAATCATGCGTGATCCTGTCTTGTACTACTTAAGTGGTCTCGGAGAACAGGTGGAGACTCACTTGACGTAATCATCCTTCCCAACCTGAGTCTGTGAGATCCCCAACGCCCAGATGACCGCACTATGATCCTTCACCATCTCGACGAGCGAATTTGGGAAGTCGTCGAAGCCTTTCGGGAAGTCGAGCGAGGGTAATAGGATGCTAGTGAGTTTGGGATGCGTGATGTATGGTGGTCGACGGGAGAGGACGGTCACGTGTGAGATGGAGGAGGAGTCGAGGGCGGCGGTGAGGATGGCGCTTCCGGCTTCACGGAATCAGCTGGGTTCGAGGATGGGAAAGGGTGAGGATGGGAAAGGGTGACAGACCGTTACCGGTGGCACCGGTGACGATGATCTTGTGTGTGGACATGATGGTGAGAGCATTGTGAGAGAAGAGAAGAGACGACGGTGTTGTATAAAGGATAGATGCGTACTCATGGCCGACGGGCAGATGTCCGGGAAGCCAGAATCTTTGACCCACTGTGACTGACCCAAGGCACGATCAAGACATGCATATCCTATTCTCGTTCAGATTCCGCTTCTCTCACCCAAAACAGAGATCATGAACCTCAGATTCTGGGCCTCAGCGTCTGATCAGGCTTTTCAATGACTCTTCGAGACAGGGCCCAATTCTGACAGACCTATCGGAAGTGCGGGTCTTCTGCGACACCTCCATCAGCGATGCTACCATGGCGTTGAACAACCACCCACGTAGATCTGTGCCATCCGTCTCCCCCGCAAGCTTGTTCAGATGATCCTTTTCCTCCATCGACATCCCAGAAGCTATGAACGCCGCGTCACGCTGCCTGTTGACACGGACGTAGTACATCCACCACGCGACGATCAGAAAGCCGTTTACACCCATGACGACGGCGCAGGCGGTCTAACCCGGTCAGAGCCTTCACGAGCCGCCGAGGAGAAGCTCACTAGTCCGCGAGCGTACTTTGGTGCGTCCGAGGTGAGGAACGTCTGGGAACCAGTGATAGGACCCCGCGCAGTACGCCTGTGAGGGAAGTTGTCAGCAGTGGGAATTTAGGTGGACGTATGCTTGCGACGAAACTGCTGGCTCCGAAGAATGATTTTTTGGTCCGACCAGCCGTGTTCAGTGGGATGATGAGCCATATCATGAAAGTGCTGATGGCGAAGACGGAGATGAAGGTGAAGGCGGCCGATTTTTGCCACTCTGAAAGAGCTCGTTATCAGCATATTCAGGGGATCACCTCAATGCTGGACTCACTGCTGCCGTTCGACAATCCAACGTATGGGGAAGATGATCATGGGCACGATGTTCCAAAGCGATGCCGCCGGGAAACGCAATTTCGGGAACCGATTGACGCCGAAAGCAGTCAAGAGGATGAAAACCCAACCGATCGCGCTGGAAGGTAGACCATGCAGGACGGATTGCAGCGCGTCGAACCCGAAGGAGCTGTACACCAGGACCGGGAAAGCACCCAGTCCGCCACTGGAGATCGTCGCCAGGATGTTGCAGAGGATGGCGAAGTAGTATTGGGGGTCGTGGAAACATGCTCTCACTTGACTCCATTTCCAAGGATGTTGTTCCCCTCCACCGGCTGGAAGTCTGATCAGGCCTTATCTAGTGATTGGTTCGGTAGCCCTCACTTGCATTGGATACGATACGCGTATGAGCGATCTTCTTTTGCTCAGCATTGAGCGAAGACCTCTCCGGGAGTCCCGACGAAGCAGAAGACCAGGGTGCCAGCGAAGATGGTGACGCCTTCGGAGAAAAGAGTTGATCACCCTCCATCCGTGCGGCCACCGTTCTGCGCGTTCTTCGCAAGGAAGTAAGCTGATCTGTAGGTCAGCTGGAACGGCTCAGGAGGACTAATTGCGTACATGACAATCCCGAACACGATCGAGAAGAAGGTATACATGGCGGAGAAGAAGCGGCTGCGAAGGGTGGACTCGCTGCGTTTGTACCACGACGCGATTCCTGTGCTGTCGTCAATACCAACCAAACAAGGAGTGCTCAACTTCGTCGACTCACCCAGGAGAAAACCGGGAGTCACGGCACATTCGAACCACCCGAGGAGCATCCGAACCATCGATAGCTGGAGGTAGTTGTTGCAGGCGCCGAGGCAGATGACGCAGATTCCCCAACAGATCTGCCGTCGAATCAATATTGCTGCCAAGACTCGGTAAGAAGGGCTCGTATGACGTTGATACCGAGGCCGTTTCCCAGAGGAAAGCGCTGGAGCACTCATTGCATCGGGAGCTGGCCAACGATATATGCGAGATCTGCATTCGGTCAGATCGGCGCATCTAAGACGCGCATACTCTCAGCAATCGGTAAACATCCGCCTCGTCTTCATCCGGTTGATGGAGAGGGCTTGAGCCGAAGCGGAAACATCGGGCTTCGGCGTGTAGACGGCTCGCTCAAGTTTTCTCGAGAAGAGATTCGTTTAACTGCCACGTATAGTCATTAGAAGCTTTGTACCCCCTCGATGAGCTCAATGCGCTTCCTCGGAATGCGTCCACCGTTTCCTCGACCGTCAGCAGTGGTGTCTCACCCGAATTGACCAGCGTATCCTGAACCGCCGCGACACAGCACGCGAAGCAGAACATGTGCTGGTGATGACGTTAAACTTTTGGTCAGCATGAAACTCATGTGTGCGGTACAATATAGGTGACTCGGCGACCTTCGAGCGAATAGCCACATCGTCTGGAATATGTCATGGATTCTGTAAGAAATAGGTTCATTGAGTCGAGCCTCCATCTGTCAGGATCACGTAATCAGCCGTTCTATAACGTCTAATAAAAGCTCAATACTCGGAATCTGGACATTGATTCCGAGTCTGGTCATAAGATTCGTGACACCATCCCTCACGCACCGTTATTGTAAGGTCTGTCCAAAGCACTCCTCTGCTCGACTCAGACGAGACGGCCAAACACTCCTACTATAAGGAAGGACTTCTGACGGAAGATCGTCGAGTGAGAAAGGAAAAGACGTTCAGTCGAGGGTTAGAAATCCGAAACATCCGGCGTTCATCCGATCGACAGATACAGGCGAAGTTGACCGTTGTCAAGCTTCCACAGCTCGCTTGGACACTCAATAAGAGTGCAATTACTCACATCGAGATATACAACCGTCTTGTCAGCCAAGAACAACATGTACAGTATCTGCTCAGACCCATCAGTCAATAATTCGCAGAAAGAATCGATGAAAGACATACAGAGCAGAGCGAAACGACATGGAAACCGGCAAACTGCTTTGAAGCATGAGGGGGTAGACGAAACGGAGCGGCAAGGATAAGCGCTGGTGCGGCGATCCATTCCACACCATGTCGATCAGAGCTCCAGAGAGGGGCGCGGCGACAAAAGACGGCGCTGAAGCTGCAACTGACGAGGATCAGTATGGTACGGGAAGGTAGACCAGGCCAACAAAGCACGAGTCCTGTTCCCATACCGTTTCCACGTGAAGTGTCAGTCTAACTTATGATAAGCCAGGGGATTCGAACGTTCGGGATCAACACACGTTGGCTCGAGGGTACCGATGGCGGCGCCAA
>JAABUL010004165.1_pt1 | contig 19823 bp, 14 predicted proteins | sample 5559151 | NCBI WGS metagenome assembly JAABUL01 (sample SAMN10711876, study PRJNA513368) | rock metagenome | isolation source: Antarctica rocks | place: Antarctica: Victoria Land, Pudding Butte sud | reverse complement strand
ATTAAAATAATTAATTCTTACGTTTATTAATTAAAATTATTTATTGATTAACTTTATCATGACGTTTTTTATATCAGTTTGCTTAAACTTATAATTAATGACTTTTTATATTAATAAATATCTTTAATATCGTTTTTAAAAATGTTTATAATTGAAAAGTTAATTGAAAAATAAATAAAATATTAAACTTTTGAGTAAAAAGCTTTTAATTAAAGTATTTAATTAAGTAAATTGAAATTAAAAAGATGATTAAATTAAGTTTATAAATATAATTAACGTTATAAAAATCATGAACGTTTATCATGTTTAAAATTTAAATCATTTAAATAAATTTTTTAAATCATTTATATTTAATAATATAATAATTTTAAGTATGAGCTTAAAGATTAAAAGTTTCATAAAAGCTTCGACTTTAAAAAAGAAATTTATCATTATAGTTTAATTGAATGTTGTTTAAATAGCGTTACGATTAAAAATGTTAAAAAATGTTACGAGTAAAGACAACATTTAATTCTAATTATATTTAATTAATAAGTTGAAGTTCTTTAAACTTAAATGTTACTTGACGTTTAATGAATATTAAATCATCGTAAATTTTTTTTTAAAATAATCATTGAGTTAAGTGAAACTTAAATGTTACTTGACGTTTAATGAATATTAAATCATCGTAAATTTTTTTTTTAAAATAATCGTTGAGTTAAGTGAAACTTAATTAATCTCATTTAATTTACTTGAGTGAGTGAATTTAAGAGCTGTTTTAAAAATCTTAAGTGAGTTTCTTTAAAGAACACTCATTTAAACACTCACTTAATTGAGTGTTGAGATATTAATTAAATAAGATAAAATAAGATAAGAAAATTTCTCGTCGAGCAACATAATCAGCAACATAACTAATTACTCGTGTAAAAGTGCTTCATTTTTCATTATTTTTGCATCGTTTAAAAGATCTCGCTCAGCTCATTAAATTGAGTCGCTTACATATGAATCATATAAGATGCGCATTGCTTGCATAGTAAATGCAATTATATGTTTAATATTTCATATGAGAAACATGTGTCTTACATAGTCTTACGAACTTTGAAAAATCTTAATTTATTAATACGACTGAATATAACTGCATTGATTATGTGAGCAATGCGCATTTTATATGATTTATATGTAAATGATTTAATTTAATGAACTGAGCAAGATCTTTTAAACGATGCAAAAATTATGAAAAACGAATCGCTTTTACATAAATTATGAATTTTTTATGTTTCAAAGTTAAAATAGCTTAAATCTTAACATTAAACTCAATGAGTTCGCTAGAATGAGTTAAATCTTCGTTATTGATTGAACTCAACTCACTGAGTTTTACTGAGATAAGTTGAGTTTAAAAATCGATCGTTAACTCAACTCAATGATCATATTACTTTTCTTTATTATTTCTTGTTTCTTCGTGTAACGTTTTATATTATAATTTAATTTTTAAAATTAAGTTAAATTTAAATCTTATTTATGTTTAATTCGTGATAAATTTTGTTTCATGAGTTGTTTAAAAAGAAATTTAAAAATAATTTAATTAATGTTAAAGAGATAAAGAAAAGAAAATTACAACAGCGAAGAGTTGTAAATGTAGTTTATATAATTGATTAAATCAATGACAGCGAGATTTATCATCATATATTTCGCTTTTAATGAGACTCGCTATGTAAATTAAGTACTTCGCAGTAAGTGCGCGCTGACAAGTGCGCGCTTTATGTGCGCGCTTCGCGAACCTTTCGCTCAAATAGTTTACAGTTTAGGTGAAAGGCTTCCTAGAAATTAGTGGGTTCGGCTATGGTACGGTCGGAAATTGAGGCAATGTCACCCTGGATGCTACTGATTAAGAAGAAGAGGTGCTCCTGGAAGCCCCGTTTCAACGGGAAGCAGCGTTGGCCCGAGACTGAGATTCACCCGGAAGTCTTTCCACCCTACGCGATCAGGGCCGTCCCGAACAAGGCATGGCAAGTTTCCAGTAACTAGTTCGATGGGAGAGAACCGAGACGATGACCCCATCTCTACCTCCGATTAAGTACTACTCTCCAGCCATCACCTGACACAGCACCAATACACGAAGACAAACTCGACACTTTCCAAAAACAAGGCAAGGATTCTACTCTAACTCAGAGACTAAAGCAATGGTAGCTACTCTTGGTTCCCGAACGCAATCCCCAGAAAGTTCGAGAGTGGCTGCCGTAAGATCAGTCATGCGCACTTCTTATACCGCTCCTCACACTTGTCTCGTCTAAGCCGACGTTTTTCCTTTTCCTTCAGTAGCGGCATCGTATTTATCCTTTAGCCGCCTACCAGCCAGCCGACCCAACTCCAGTATGGGACCACATTCGAGTATCTCAGGTACCGAGAGCTCGGTGCCCAGGTTTTGTCGAAGCCAGTTGCGTAACTCAATCATCATCAGCGAGTCTACACCTAGATCTTGGAAGTTTAGTTGCAGATCAAGATCGCCTTCGGTCGCTCGCAGGATGCTGTTCAGGTGACGGCCGATTTCACCTGCCAGGACCTTGTCACTGTCTTCACTACCGAGTATCGCCGGGTTATTCGCAACGGACGCCAAGAATTGCGTTAGGCCATTGTTTGAAGCAGTTGCAGTTGCGGCGGACGTGACATCGTCCTCATTTCGGTACACCGCCATGCGGCGATCGCGTCGCCAGACAACCCGATTGCGGGGGTCAGACAGAGGCAGCGTTGATCGTACACCCAAGCCCAATTGGTTGAGACTTGTATACGCTTGTACAGTCGAGTCTGCAGTATGGGCCTGAGGCGGTGAGAACTCCCTCGATGATCTCCAAATCATGAGTTCCAGAGATTCGAGGAGATCCCGCTCGATCAGCATCCAGTATGCACTGGCCCGAAGAGGTTCCAGAGCCCCTGGGTTAGTAGTAGTGAGAGATCCTACGTCTTCCATGACTCCGATGTCAATAACGCTAGCCGGCTGCCCCAGATGCTGTCGGTATTGCGTGAAAGCATCCAGGAACGTGTTGGCAGCAGCATAGTTGGCCTGACCCCACTGACCTGCCAGTCCACACACAGAACTGAACATGACGAAGAAGTCTAGGTTATTACCCAACGCTTCGTGTAGATTCCAGGTTCCGCACACTTTCGGCGTTATGACATCATTCCACTCGTCGATTGTCATCTTAGCAAGCGAATGGTCCTATCGAGCATCAGTCAGGCGGCCATGAAAGGTCCACGATCGCAGAGCACCATACCCTTAGAATCAAAGACATTTGCATCACTCCCGCAACTGGTTTGCTCGCACCAGTGACTGCTCGCTTCACATCCTTGAGGTTGCCAACGTGGCCCGAAAAGGCCTGGACCGAGCATCCTAATGCTTCCAACTCGTGCAAGAATGCCCCATGGACATCCTTGTTAGCGGCCGACCTGGAGAAGAAGATCAAGCTCCTGGCTCCTCGCTCGATCATCCACGTTGCTATGGCTTGGCCAAGGCCACCTAGTCCACCCACGAGAAGGTAAGAAACATCGGGTAGGAAAAGGTCCCTCTGACCTAGGACAGCCGTCCCTGGGAGGACATTAGGATCCTGAGGCATGCGAATAGCAACTTTGCCGTCGTAGCTCCTCTTCTGCATGAACTGAAAGGCCTCCGAGATATTTCCAGCGTCATATGTTGTGACAGGTTGGAAAGGCTTGATCTCTCCAGCTTCGTACATCGCGACGATAGTCTCGAGCAGTTTCCTCGCCTCCAGTGGCCTTGCCTTACACAGCCGGGCGACGTCTACCCCAAAGAATCCTCGGTTATCGTGGAACAAGTCAAGAGCTAGCTTGCCACGGCCGGTTATGTCGCGCTTGCCCAGTTCAATCATGACGCCGTTCTCAGCGACACACTGCCAAGAAGCGTGCAAAAGCTCTCCAGCCAACGAGTTCATGACAAGGTCCACGCCGCTGCCATCTGTCGCTCTCAGTATGTTAGTCAGGAACGATTCGTCCGTGGAGCTAAAGATGCGATCTTTAGCAATGCCGAACGTCTCGGTCAGAAAAGCGGCTTTCTCGGGCGAGTCGGTCGTGGCGTACACCTAAATATGAAGTTGAGTTTTTGCATTCTTCATGGCACGGAGATAATTTACCTGCGCTCCGGCAGCCTTACAGATATACATGGCGGCTATGCCAGCCGGCGCTGCTGCAGCTTGAACCAAGACCGTCTAGCAAAGATAAAACACGTCAGAATATCATGTGCAGTCCTGGAACTAAGTCTCGACTCACCTGTCCTCGAGTCAAATGACCGACGTCTACGAGCCCCCGTATAACGGTGGCGTATATGGAAGGCATAGTCGCTGCTGCTTCAAAGCTGAGACTGGAGGGCATCCTGATGCACCTCTGAGACGATGTTCTGAGCCTCGAGGACAGCGATTGTTCGCTGAGCACCATAACACAGTCACCGACCTGGAGGTGCTGCACCTCCTGCCCGACTTCATGTACCACCCCGGCACACTCATAGCCGAAATCGTCGCCTTCGACGATACCCATGGCAACGTATACATCGCTGTTATTCATGCCGGACACATGGACATCCACCTCCACCTCCGTTGGACCCAAGGCGCTCTCTTGCGGCCTTGTCGCCCAGCGAAGGGTCTCTAGTACACCCTTTTTCGCGATCTGGAGGCGCCTTGGCGACCCTTGAACTCCGATATTTCCCAATTCATGCCTCACCGAGATGTCGCTGAACCGACTCACATGAACAACCCCGTTGTGGAGAGCGAATTCGTAATCTGGATCTGTTTCCTTAACTCGATCTCCACGTATCTTTTCGAACACTTTGAGAGTGGCCTCCCACGCTTGGTTGTCGAGACGATCCAGCTCAAGAACACCGAAAGGCAAGTTCAACTCGGATCGGATCGTACGTGCCATCCCATTCACGAGCGAGTACCGGGGGTCCGTAGGCGCCATCTGGGCCTGGCGGGTTAACCAGAGGATCGGGCGTTCTCCTAGACCGCATACAAAATCGACGAGGTCTCGAAATTCCTTTCCTGTGATGTCGTGAAGGAAGGTGGTCTCGAGCTCGTAAGCGGAAATCACAGCCTGGTTAGATGGAGGCGTCTGCTGGAGGGAGCAGTGATCGACTTCAATGCCTTTGCCATGGAGATATTCCTCTAAGGCTAAGGCATTGGGGCTGGTACCTTCAGGTGCTAGAACAGTCAGTCTTTTAAGCTGCTGCTGCGATACCCCGTCCGTGGCTCTCGCTGTCATGGTGGCATTTTGTTGATATGGTGGCTTTTGATCGTAGCAGACAGACTCGACTCCATCAAAGCCTGCTTTGCGAAGCTCTTCGTCCCATCGCTCCGGGAACACATATGGCTGTTTTGGGCGCCCGTCGGCTTCTCCAAGCCACCACCCTGGCAGAAGTCCCATGATATAGTCCACGAATTTGGATTCTGGGTCCGAAGGTTAGTATTTGGCGCAATCGACAGGAGGCGGAAGTTGTCTCACCTGGGCACAGCTCGGAGAGGAGTAAGCGACCCCGGGGTCGAAGCAGTTTCCGGACGTTGGTCAATGTTTCTACGAGGCTGGGCGTGGCGTGTAAGACCTGCGCGTTAGTTGGTCAGAAGGGTAATCAAAAGGTCTTAAGATCTCACGTTGCCTGCAATGACCAAATCAAACGAACCCTCCTCAAGACCCTGCTCAGCAGGAGCCCTGGTGACGTCGAACGGGCGATACTCAATGGCCGCATGGTCCTTGAACCGCTCCTTTGCCTTGATGAAGAAACCAGCCGAGATATCGGTGTAGAAATACTTGGAGTATAACCTCCGCCCAGACAGGGTTTTGAGATTTTTCAGGACGTTTTCAGTAGTGCTTCCTGTTCCGGCGCCAATTTCAAGGACTCGGAGGTTTGGGTTTTCGTGACCCAAGAGCTCCACTAGGCCTTGATAATCAATCCAGTCGAAGAAGTTGTAGAAGTCGGTGAGCATATTATCCCGGAACAGGAGCTCCAGGGCGTCAACTTTCCCATCAATGATATCCACAGCAGCCTCGTAAACCTTATGTATAATACGGCAAGCAGCCATGTTCGGCGTGCCCTCGGCTACAGCCATCAGGTCCTGTATCATTGCCTGTCGCTCCGCCGAAGTAAGCTCATAGAGCTTCGCTGTTCCGGATACCAGTCTGGATTTATTTGCCTTTGCAAATTCGAGAAACTCCTGCAACCAGCCGCGGAACTTCTGCAAGTGTCCCTCTGGCGCTGTATGCCCCACCAGCTGAAGATGATTCTCTATCGCGCAAAGCACGACCAATTTTTCGACCATGGTGATGGCCGACTCCCTAAGGAGCTCTGCCCTAATTAGTGTGCCGGGGTCGAGCATGTCAATGTCAGGCTTCCACTCCAATCGTACTGCTCCATGAGGATCACTCCCGCGCTCGTCACTGTCGCTGATCAGTAGCGATGATTTGGCGCCTTTCAGGAACACTGCGAGCTCGCCGTTTTGACTCACACCGTACCCGTTGCCCGCCACCGCGTTGCCGGGCAGGCACTTCGCCTCAAGATGTACCCGCGTGGAATTGCCGGCAGCGAGACCAACATACAGCTCTTCGATATAGTTTAGCTGATAGGCTTCCGTGAGGGTCCTTGTCTGACCATAATGCATTGCGGTGTCGATGGCCTGAATGATAATTGTCATGGAGGTTGGATGAAGCTGATAGGATGACTCGGATTCTGTGGATGCTCCAACAACAGTGGCCGAAACGAGCTTCTGGTCTGTACCAACTGAGACGTCTTGCAATCCCCGGAACGATGGGCCGTATTCCAAGCCAAGGCGTCTCCAGGCCTTATACCATCTCCCGGCGGGTACACTCCTTGGTAGCAGGGGATTGTGTCCCACCTCATACTTTGATCCAGGCCCAGATCGTACCTGTCCGTGACAGTGCTCTACCCAGCCAACAGTGCTGTTAGAAACGATCGAGAAGTCATACCACACAGACTTCATCGTTGTAGTCAACCTGTAAGCTCGCAGCGAGGTAATAATCTCGAGCGACTCACCGGGTTTGATAATCAGAGGGCTCGTATCGATGATGGTGGTATTACGAACTGTGTAATCGCTGGCGCCGGAGAGCTGACCTACCGCTTCACCAGCCATAGTGATGTACGCTGCTGCTGGGAACACCGTATCCGTGCGTACGACGTGCTCCCGGACCCATGCAGGGACAGTGTCCGGACGGAGGTGGTTGCGCCACACGGGCTCCAGGTCGCTTGCCTCTGCGACGCGAGAACCGAGGATGTCATGATGAGCAAACTGTTTGAAGCGCCATCTCTTCATCACGCGGCTTTCGTGCCAGTAACTTCCCTCACGGTGCCAGGCATAGTTGGGGAGATTGGGGAGAGTATTACCGTTCGGGTACATGGCTGCGAAATCAATTTCGACGCCGACAGAGAACAGCTGGCCCATCGCTTTCAGCACGCTTCTGCGGGCGTCCACATTTCGACTTAGCAAAGACTGGTACTGGGGCTTGGCGTCAAGTTCTTTATAGACCTGCTTCAACGGACCAGCCAAAGCCGGATGAGGTCCAATTTCGACATGCGGTTTGCCCATAAGCTGTGGATGATTGAGAATAGCTTTGACTCCCGAATGAAATAAGACGGGAGATAGCAAATTGGCGATCCAGTACGACGGTCCGAGTTCTTTCGCTTCCGTCATGAACTTGTCCTTGACAGTGGAATAGTAAGGGATCGTCGGGTTCTTTGGTGCAATACAGCCTTCCAGCAATTGCTTGTACAGCCCCGCCACGTCTTGCATATGGTCTTCACAGAAACGTTAGTCTATCGAACGTAAACCTGGACTTGTGGTGAGGAGTTACGCGAGTGATAGGCCATTTCTACACGCACTCTGCGTGCAAAGACCTTAGGCCTGGTTTTCGTGAAGTCTTCAATGAAGGAGTCCAGCGCTGAGTCGTCACCAGAGATAGTCACACTGCTGCCACTGTTAACGCAAGCAACCCACACAGTCGGCGGAAGTAGTGAAGCCACTTCGCTAGCGCCAAGGCCGATGGCAGCCATACCGCCTTTACGTGTCTGGGCTTTTAGTGCTTGTCCACGGCAGTAGGAGATTGTGACGGCCTCTTCCATGGTGTAGACACCAGCAGCGTAAGCCGCGGCGACATCACCACCGGAGTGGCCGATCACTCCTGAAGGCTGGACGCCCCATGAGCGTAATAGATTGACGAGCGCAACCTGGACGGCCGTGCAGATGGGCTGTGCATACTGAGCCTGATCCAGAAGACTTGTCGGTGTCGGCTTTCGCATTTCAGCTGGAAAAAGTCAGTCCCCACATATCGCCTTCACAGCCCGTGGTTACGCAAAGCTTACTTTCCATACTAAACCCTGGAGGCTGCTTGAATGTGGCCAAGTGGGCATCCATCGTGCGGATATCCTGAAGAAAGGAGGTGTAGGCTGTCATCAGCTCCTTTCCCATCCCTGGCCACTGTGCGCCTTGCCCAGTAAATACAAACACTGGCTTCGCGCCTGTACTTGCTGTCTTGGCCTTCATCGTGGTGACCTCGAAAGGCGCAGAGACTTCCGCGATTGCAAAAGCGCGGTATGGCAGATGCTGTCTTCGAGCGCCGAGTGTGTAGGCGAGATCATTCAACGATGGTTGTTCCCGGATGCAAAACTCCTCCGCATTTTTGACCAAATTTGTCAAAGATTCCTCATGATTGGCTGAAAAGACAAGTAGTAAAGGATTTGTACTCTTGAGACCGTCCACGCCATCTCCATTCACACAATGGCCGTTCACACCGTTGGTACCATTGAAGGTTGCCAGCTTTGTGGCTATAGTAGAGGTTCGACCTTGTTGTTGGAAGTAGGATGGCAAGAATGATTTTGCTGCGTCGATAATCACCTGGTCCAGAATCAGATCAGCCTGTACGGGAGAGACATGTTTATACATGGAAAAAACGCAGAAGTCGGCGGGAGAGGTTGGTAGCAGAGCTCCTGATCGAGGTCCAAGGGCAGAAACAGACATGGGCTAGAGGTAGACCTACGTGGCAGTTTGCGCCGCCGAACCCAAAATTATTGACACTAATCCGTTCTTTTCGTCCTTCGGGCCACGAAGTAGGTTCCGTGGGGACAACAAGGCGTGCTGACTCCCAAGGTACTTTCTCGTAGTTAGCAAACAGAACTATGCACTTGAGGCTTCAAGCAAGCACAAAACTGCTGGGTTCAGCTCACTCTTGGGGTTCGGTGTGTTGAATTTGATATTGGGCACAATGGTCTTGTTCTCCAGACACAAGACCGCCTTGATGACGCTGGTCAGCCCTGAGGCTGCCTCTGCGTGACCCACATTGGGTTTGACCTACTACGTTAGCATATACCCTCCTTCAGGCTGGCAGCACACATACCGATCCTACCAGTACGCCGCCGCTCTCGTGCCAGACATTGGCGACTGCCATAGCTTCTATAGGATCACCTATAGCCGTACCTGTGCCGTGACATTCACAAAAAGCAGTCTCAGCAACATCTAACCCGGCTTGCCGATAGGTCTTACGAATCAGGGTCTCTTGCGCGGAAATGCTGGGGTTGCTTATCCCGGACGTCTTGCCGTCGAAGTTGGTTGCGGTCGCCCGTACGATGGCACGGATAGGGTTTCCATCCCGAATTGCGTCATCTAATCTTTTGATGTAGACAGCGTTAATGGCATCTGCACGCGCATAACCATTGGCGGCTGCATCAAACGTCTTACATGAGATGTCCGCAGATAAGGCCCCAGCTTCGTACAATGCAACCGTCATGGCTGGAGTCAGGACAAGATTCGCGCCGCACGCCACAGCCGAGGAGCATTGCCCATGGGCGACCGCCTCGCATGCCAGATGAAAACCTAGGGAGGAGGATGCACACGCGGCCTTAATGACAAAACTTGACATCTGTTAGTTGAGAATGAAGAAGAAACATAGCGTATATCGTAATTACCTTGGTCCACGCAAGTCGTATTCGTATGAGACACGATTTGCCAGTGCGAAATCGAATGAGCCAGTCACGCGGTACGTCGGAAAGTCTTGGGGGTCTTTGGCTTGGAGGTCGTTCCAGTCCTCAGCAGAGAAGCCTACATAGCATCCGATATCTTTACCTCTCCACTTCGTCTCCCCAGCACTCTCGAAAGCCTCGTAAACGACTTCCAGAAGCAGCCGGTGATGAGGGTCCAGCTGGTCTGCTTCGGCTTTGGACATGCTGAAAAATCCAGCGTCCATCTGCGCGAGGTCCAGATCATTGAGGAAGTAGCCCTGGTTCGTGTCCAAGAGTCCTGACTTCCCGTGACCTTTGTAGCGGTCCTTCGGAACGGGCGAGATGGCATCTTTCTTGTTGACAAGGAGATCCCAAAGCTTTGCTTCTTTATCGACGCCTCCTGGCAGTCTCATGGACATACCAATGATGGCAATGGGCGTGGGTGGAGGCGGATGAGTGTAAGTGTGAGGGAGATGCACCTCTTGTCCACCACTCCGGTGCTCTCCGTTTGTCCTGCCCGAGGCATCTTTTGGCTCTGGAAAAGCCATGACCTTGGGATGTTACTACTTCAGAGAAGGGAATCACGACTGGCACCTATGTAGATGACCTAAAGTTTGTGAGTAGGTGTAAGCCGATAACGAAGCGCGGCTCTGAATTGAACTAGCTTATTTTCTCAATAAGCTGGTGGCCTCGATTGCTCGCTGTTCTACTGCTCTCCGCGTAGACTCACAATATAGATCGCTACGGGAGTCCCGAGCAAGTGTTAGCCACTCCAGAGAGTCTTATTAACGGAGAACATACTGTCCTGAGGTGGAAGGTCGAACAGTAGTGTGCTCTCCCCACTCAAGCTCCAGGAATGCCGCGGGAATCAGGCACTGATTGGCGTATTCGGAATTAAGCCGTCTGTTTAGGGTCAAGCACACCCCGTACCCGCAGCAGCTAACGCAGCTCGGATTCGCATGCCCATAAAGGGAGCCTGCGTATCCCGTAGCCAATAACGGGCTGTTTTCGACTTCCACCGGACAAGTCACTCGCGTTCGCCCATGCCGTGGGCGATGACCGAAGCACGATGGGGCGAGCGGCTGCAAGGATTTGAGCATCTCACGGTGAGGCGCGCTTACGATGAACCGATAAGAAGAAGCGGAATTCATAGCGATTCAGAAATATAATGACACCGAGAGCAACGACCTCAACATTCCTGTGACCTGATGAAGCTAAATGTAAAGAATTGGGTCTAAAGTCCTGCCATATGCCCCCACTTTAGGAATGTTGACCAGAGTGAAACCTTCCGGGCCCTGGATGTTGTGCTGGTGGCAGTAATTAGCTTGATATCACAGACGAACTATGGAGTTAGGTTTCGTTATATACCATTCGCTAGTAGCTGTGCCGGAAGAGATGGAAGCAGTGACTGTAACTGCGAATTCTATGTGTAAACAGTAAGGATGTCGACGCATTGAAGGTTACATCCATATTGATGGGACAATTGAGTACAAACAGATTCATGTTGCATGCATCAGGCAGTGCAACAAAAGAAGCCCGATCATCCAAGGTCCAACATCTGCACATACATATAAGTAGTTCATGACCCAAGCACCAACACCGGCCTCTCAGATTCCGGCCTTCTCCTTTTCACCTTGCATATTACGTTGCTTGTGCGGTGAAACCATCCGCTCCAGACCTCCCAGCGATGAACCAGGAGCTCGAACTCAAACTCTCTGAGGATTGTCGGAAGGAGTTTATACATCTCAACTTCGCTGATGTGCCTTCCAATGCACATCCGCGGCCCATGGCCAAATCGTAGCATGGCGCGCTCCATTTGCTTGACTGTCGCTTCGTCACGGTACCATCTTTCGGGGATCCACTCGTGAGCATCTTCTCCGAAACCGCGTTTGTCGAATTGGACGGCAGCTGGGTTCATGATGACTTCGACGTCCCCTGGGACGAATGTGCCGCAGATGTCGGCGCCCTCGGACGGAACCTCCCTTGGCAAGCCCAAGCCTACCGAAGGATGCACCCTCATGCTTTCTACGACGATAGCATGCAAATATGGTAGCTTCCGCGCATCTTTGAATCTGATAGGATACGAAAGATGTCCAGCCTGGAATGCCGCGTCGATTTCGCGCCTCAACTTCTCCAGCTTGTCCGGGGCCTTGTGCAGGTGGTAGAAGATGCTCGTCAACGCGATGGCCGTGGTGTCGCTACCAGCCCAGATCGTAGACCATACCTCCGTCACGACATCCTCGACGGTCCATTGAACCTTGGTGCCCTTTTCCTGCACAATCCCGAGCAGACCGGTTAGGATGTCATCATGGGAGTACTCATGCCCTTGTTGCATGGTCATCCAACGCTCGTGCGTAGCATTTTCAGCCTGCTTGACTATGTCAAGCATGCCTTTGACCCCGTCGCGGCCGCTTTTGTATACGAGCTGAGAGGCCAGGTACAAATATCGGAAAGGCCAGGGTATGTAGGTGATAGAGGCACCAATGTCGGGCATGACCTCCATGAGATAACACCACTGGTTGTAGTCCCTCCCTTCGCGGACCATGCCGAAGCCGCCCTCGCGGCCGTGGAAAATCTCCCCAATCACGTCAAATGTGTACCGCTTCAGCCATAGACTCATGTCGGCGGGCTCCTCCGACTCGCAAAGTATCTCCATCTTCCGGTAGAAAAGGTCGATCACTCGGTCCACGCGCGGCTCGTAGTTCAGAACGTTGACCTGGGCGTACAACCCCGCTATCAGTCGCCGTCTCTCGGTGTTCTTGGCCTCGTCGCGCTCCGAGAAGCCGTCTGTCCGGGAATTGGGGTAATGTGAGTCGAAACCATCGTAGAAGCCTCCCTTACGCCAGACCCTGCCATTTTTGGCCCCGAAGATAGTCTCAATAGCTTCAGGGTTGCACACGGCCAATTGCTTTGGACCTATCCTAACGAAATCGCCGTACTTCTCATGAAGCGAGTGCTGGACATTTCGGGCTTTTCCGAGGCGAATTGTTTGGAAATACCACAGAGATGTAATGGAGGCCCAGAATGGGCCGGGGAAGCGGCTGAGTGGATGAAAGTACCGATTGTATATGGCGTTGGATAGGGCATAAAGCAAACATAATAGGGCTAAGGCTTTGGCGACCTGAGAAGAAATCTCGGCGGTCTTGAAGGGTGAAGACATCATTTGCCAAGTCTCTTGATTTCCGTCTCATTACGCAGAAGAAAATCCCGCTGGTGATTCAATGGTGGCACCAATGAATATTCACATAAAACCAATTTCAGATGATCTTGCCCGTTATGTGGAAAGCAGTAAACAAATGCACGAAAAGCGGTCGTCGGAGTCCACGCTGAGACAGTGCAGGCCTGAAGGCCTTCAATGCTAAAAGAGTTTATTGGCCACGCCAAGGTTCCTGGTGCTTGCTCACGTGCCTACGGTACCTCGATCTGTGTTTATCAAGCATGACACCACAGGTGGTTAGTCAAATACCTGGGCCGTTGAGCTCTTCCTATACTCAGATAACGACTTACTACGTAGATTGATTGTCAAAGACAGGGGAGTTGATTGATCAGCAAAGTGAAGATAATCCTTGGCTGTGGCTTCAGTATTAACAATAAACCCCCTGGATACGTTGTAGAGGGTGGATTCGGTGCCCTGAAACGAGGAACGAGAGGAAGGGACTGGTGTTTGGTTGGTGCAAATTACGCAAAACCGAAGGGTTCAGGTTCAGAAACTCGGCTCAACTCTTATCCAATATTCGTAACCCTAATCCCGGGCGAGAAGGCTCGTTGAGTTCTACGGAGTTACGGAGGTAGGATCGAGGGTATTGCTGAATTGACTGCGGTTTCTCTACGGCGATTAATAATTCAACCAACCCAACGACTATCGATGTTAAGCGTGGAGACCCAGATGTACACATAAATGGCCAGGCCAACAATGTGAACCCACAAAAGAGCTCTGAGCCCACTTGGCAGAGGATGTTGGATGGAGCACGCTCAGGAAAATTTATTACCTATTCGAGGCATCTCGAGACGCCAGTAAGGTAATCCCAAGCGGGACACGCACTATAGCGGGGCTCAGTACCGTTGACACAAGGGCAAGGGATATTATTATTTGACTTACTGTAGGGGCTAGGCCTATCTTTGTTCTGCAGCAACTACTACTGTACTACGTTGTATGTACAACCTATCAGTCAAAGCTGGTTATAACGGAGATGACAAGCGTTAAAACCGAAGTTCCCTGTAACAAATGCAACGCTAAGCTATATAAATATTAGTGTAAGAAAAACTAAGAGAAAAATAATCTCTGAAATAAATTCAATACATATTTGTATGAGGATTTTACAGTTAATTATAACGGACATCATCAAAATCTCTCAAAAATACTTCCGTTATACAGTAATCATCAGATTTAACGGAATTACCATACAAAAATCGTGAAATCTTCACTTTCGTTCCGTAACAAAGGGAGTTCCGTTAGCTGAGACTCCGCTACTCGGTATAACCCGCTGCGACTGTAGTATTCTTGTGCAGGGGGCTGAGCTTATCAAAAGCGGGACCTGTAGGATGCATATGCGGTCACATTTTGGTCGCGTTCCCGAGTTCGGATACACGAGCCCCCGCCTGGAAGTGGGCCAATTGTTCACGCCACAGCTTTGTAGGAATCCTCACGGAGTAACATGTCGGCCTACCGAGGGAGGCTCCAGCTGAGGCACAGACTAGGTCCTTGGTGACTCTGTTTACGGAGTAAATCATCGCCATGAGGGCGTTAGGCTCGACGTGATGATTAATCGTGCACAATGTGCTAAAAGGTCGTGGGATCGTTTGGATTACGTGAAACCTCTGTTCTTTGCGTGTTAACAATTCATAGCCCTCCTCGACTTGGAAGATGGCGTCTCACCCCCCAGCGAAGTGTTGCACCGTTGGAGTCAAGCATGAGTAAGATCTTCCTTGTGAATCCATACGTACACAGACCTACCAATCTTGCTGGCTAGAAGTCTACAATGATGGCAGTCGTTGTAGATTGACGCAGAATCGCTAGCTGACGTATCGCTAGGGGAGAGCCTACAGGGCAAGATATTAAGATTGGCTCTTACGACGCCTACCTGGCTACACCAGACCCGTCAAATGCCCATCAAGGCTGCGGGATCTTGTATTGCCCTGACGTGATTGGGATTTGGCAGAATGCCAAATTGATAGCAGACCAGTATGCTGCCAATGGCTACTTATGTTTGATCATTGACCTGTTCAATGGCGACGCATTGCCCCTAAATTTCGGCGACGACGCCGACTTCAATATCATGACCTGGATCGCCCAAGGGAGCACGGGGGATAATCCGCACACGCCAGAAGCCATTGATCCTATCGTAGCCCAGGCTATTGAATGGCTCAAAGTCAACAAGAACGTTAAGAAGCTCGGCGCCGTTGGATACTGTATTGGAGCAAAGGTGGGACTATTCTCGTTTCCTGTTGATGCAAGCTGATCAAAGAGATCTTGTACCGTCACTAATACGAGTGTCTCACTAGTACGCCATACGCCACATTCCCGAAGTCCAGGTGGGCTACGTTGCCCATCCGGCCTTCGTTGAGAAGGACGAGCTTGCTAGGTTCAAGGCACCGCTTTCCATTTCTGCTGCAGAGAAAGATGTTCTCTTTACGGCTGAGTTGCGGCACGATTCGGAAGGAATCTTGGCTAAGAACGGCCAGCCTTATCAAATTGCCTTATATAGCCACGTTGCACATGGCTTCAGTGTCCGCTGCGACCTCTCTAAGAAGGTTGAGAAGTTCGCGAAAGACCAAGCGTTCTTGCAGGCTATCGCTTGGTTTAACAACTGGCTGCTGTGAGAACAACGATCAACATAAATTAAGGTTAAATACTAGGGGTATTCAGACTGATTTTCCCGCACCTCGGTTTTCGGGAAAATGAAAGAAGATTAAGTGCGGAAATCGCTATTTATACTGTGACCGTTGGGTTGGGTTGGCAGTAGGGCATGGTAAATGACAGTCATTTCTACAACTGACGTGTTTTAAACATCACTAGCGGTCAGTTCATTTCGTCATATTGAACATATACGCTAGCATTTTACCCTCTATTAAATAAGCTGACCAGATACTTTATTTTAATAATCATTCTTTAACATTTTTAAATATTCGCGCAACTAAACGAATATATATTTCTTAAATATGTTTTCTTAACAAGATGATAAATTAATAAATAACGTCGTTGTCGTTAACTTCATTAATTAATTACATGATTACTTTAAAAACTTAATGATTAATCGAGAAGATGCAAATAGTTTTAAATAATAATTAAATGATGAGCGTTTAAAATCATTATAAAATATATTATTTAAAGTATAAAACAAATGCATTAAATTCATAAATCATTCTCTTAATCTCATTATCATTTTTCTTTATCAATTCTCTCAATCATTATTTTTGCTGTTATATTAAAAATTAACTGATAAGTAAAAGATATGATAAATGATTAATCGTATTGAGTTAATTAAGTGCGATGTTTTAAACTCATTCATGATTTAGTTAACAGTCGATTTTTAAACTTAATTCATCTCAGTAAAACTTAATGAGTTAAGTTTAGTTATTAATTAAAGCTTAATTTACTTTAACGAACTCATTAAGTTTAATGTTAAGACTAAGTTACATTAACTTCGAAACATAAAAAATTAATAATTTATGTAAAAGTGATTCAATTTTCATTATTTTTGCATCTTTTAAAAGATCTCGCTCAGCTCATTAAATTAAATCATTTACATATAAGTTATTTTGATTTGATTTTTTGATTTGATTTGAATTCATATTCTGTGCGACATCGATTTAATGTATCGATTCATGAGAAAATCTATGCTATGTGTATCAAACAAACAAAATTCTCTGAGAAAGAAAATCGCTCGTCGACTATACAGCGACTTCTTCATCATCAAGACTGTAAATCTGAGACTATGTATTCAGTTATGAATCTATAGCTTCTATTCAGCGCGTGACGCTCAAGTAAACTCTTACTGCGTGTTTGTACTGTTTTTTGCATTGCATCGTTCTTGCTCTACTCTTCATTGATGAAATTCTATACAACGATATTTTGATCTTCTGTCGAGATCATGATTTCTTTGCATTCGTGATGCTCATGATTGTAATGTCGAGACTGTGTTTCTTTGCTTGATGATTGTCATTCATTCAACAGAGAAGTATATGTGAAAGAGAGACGTGTATGATGAGAAAATAAAATGTGATTGTAAATAATTCTATTCTGCTCTTGTTTTATATCACGTAGATGTTGAATAAATTGTCATTATAAATATGTAATTGCAGTTGAATAAATGTTGAGTTTTGATTGATGATGAAGAATGCATTCTGATCATTCTTTTGAATGTTCAATCATTCACGTAGTTGAATGCATGACTTGATGTTAAGTAAAGAAAATGAACTCAAGCTCTCTCAGTATATCAGTGTGCTTGACGAGTCACTACTTCTTTGAACACATGTAGTAACAGATTCAGACTCATCATTTGAAACAACTTATCTATCTGATATCTTTTCATCAACTACTTAATGATCTGTTGATGTGTTGAAGATGTTTTGATATCAACGCAGTTAATGAATCACTACTTTTTTGATCACTTGTAGTCACAATCTCAGACTTTAGCTTCATCTGAATCAACTCTTCTTTTATTAGTATCTTTTTATCTCTTACTGACATCAATCTATTATTAAATTCACTTCATAAATTGATTGTGACTGTTAGAATGAATGCTGTTGCATAAGTGAAAACTCTGCATGACAGTCTTTGCAGTCATGCAACGTTCTAACTTCGATCAAACTGCATCATATTGAGATTTCTAGACTCTTTTGATTCTATTTAAATGCAGAATAGAATCAAAAGATTCGTAGTCAACATCATGTACAGATGAATCTCATCATCAATCTACATATAAGTTATATAAAATACATATTACTTATATAATAAATGTAGTTATATTTAAAAGATTTAAACTTTTATATTATGTAAATCACTCACGTTACTTTTATTTACTTATATTTATAACTCAGTTACGTACATGATTTAATTGCACACTTTAACTGAAGTTAATTAAATGTTAATTATAAATAATATTATAATTAACATTTAATTAACTTCAGTTAAAGTGCGCGATTAAGTCATTTACGCGATTAAATCATAAATTTAAGTATTATGCTCGACTTTTTTATTAATTGATTAATTGATTAATTGATTAATTGATTGTTCATATGCTCTTGTGACATCAATTTAAGTTCAACTCATGATAAAAAACTATGCTATGTATATCAAATAAACAAAATTCTCTGAGAGAGAAAATCGCTCGTCAATTACACAGCGACTTGCATGTCATTGAAACAATATTGTCATATGATGATAACTCTGAGACTATATATTCAGTAATGAATTTATAGCTTCTATTCAGCGCATGATGCTTGAGTAAATTCTTGATACATGTCTGCATTGTTTCTTTGTGATTCATCATTCTTGCTTTGCTCTTCATATTGATGATATTCTATACAATGATATTTCAATCTTCGATCACAAAAATCATAATTTCTTTGCACTCATGATGTTCATGATTGTAATATTGAAACTGTATTCTCTGCTTGATGATTGTCATTTATCAAGCAAGAAAATATATGATGAAAGAAAGATGCATATGATAAAAAGATAAAATATGATTGTAATAAATAATTCTGTTCTGCTCTTGTCTTGTGTCATGTAAATGTTGAATATGCTGTTAATATAAACATGCAATTGCAGTTATTTGATGCTGAGTTTTGATTGATAATAAAGAATGCAATTTACTTGAAATCACTACAATTCTGATTATTCTTGAATGAGCTTTCAATCTTTCATGCAGATAGACATTCAATTTGTTGAAATAGTAAGAAAAAATGAGCTCGCAACATCTCTTCAGTATATTGAACATTTCTCGTTCTGCGCAGTCAATGAATCACTACTTCATTGATCACTTATAATCATAAACTTAAGATCTAGATTTATCAGATCTAAACTTAATTTAAAATGATTCTTCTACTAATATCTTTTCATCTTTTACTAATAATGACGCGTCATTTGCTGTCTTCATGAGTTGTAGCTATTAGAGAATGATGTTGTCGCATGAGTGAAAACTCTGCATGATCACTTTCATGATCATGCAACGTTTTAACATTATTCAAACTGCGTTGAATTGAAATCTCTTGACTCTTCTGACTTTTATGTGTCAAATAAAATCAAAAGATTCATAATTGACATCATGTACAGATGAATCTCATCATTGATCTCAACTTTTTTAATATTAAAATTAAGATTTATCTTACTTATACATATATATCAAACTTTCTTTATATAAGCATCATTTCTTAGTTTATAGAATCATCATTTTTTAATTTATATAATCATTATTCTTGAATATGTAATTATTCAAATTCTTTTAAACCTAATATTTTCTAAAACGTAATATTTTTATTTACTTTTATAATTAATTTAAAAGCATTTAATGAAACTTATATATTCATATGTTGTATCATTTTCATTATATTTAAAATAATTTTGTAAAATAATGATTTTAATAAAATTAAAGTAATTATTAATCTTCATTCTTTTCTTTTTAACGAAGTTTTTCTTTCATTTTTTTATTATTAAATTAATTATAAGATGATAAAATGAATAATGATTAACGTATTTTAATTAATGCATTTATAATAATAATAATAAATTTATACATTCTTGTAACATTAACTTAAGATTGATTCATGAAAGATGCTATGCTATGTGTATCAAATGAACAAAATTTTCTGAGATAGAAAATTGCTCACTGTTTATGCAATT
>JAABUL010004164.1_pt1 | contig 19824 bp, 15 predicted proteins | sample 5559151 | NCBI WGS metagenome assembly JAABUL01 (sample SAMN10711876, study PRJNA513368) | rock metagenome | isolation source: Antarctica rocks | place: Antarctica: Victoria Land, Pudding Butte sud | reverse complement strand
AGCTTCTCCTTGTAGGTACTGAGTTCATGGCTAAGCTCACAAAGCATCTGAAGTATTTTATAAATAAGAAGGTCTCCGAGGATGCTGATTGGCAAGGTGTCGAGATCGTCCTTTCCGGGCATGAAGTACCCGGTGAGGGGGAGCACAAGATCATGGAATACATTAGACTTGCGAAGGCACAGCCAGTATACGATGCTAATATTAGACATTGCTTATACGGCCTTGATGCTGACCTGATTATGTTGGGCTTGCTCAGTCACGATCCGCATTTTTCCTTGCTGCGAGAAGAAGTCACATTTGGCCGAGCAAATCAGAGAAAGTCCAGGGAGTTGGAACATCAGAACTTCTACTTGATGCATCTGTGCATTGTCCGGGAGTACTTGGAGTTAGAATTCCAAGAGCTGAGAGACCTAGCTGCTTTGGGCTTTCCTTATGATATGGAACGAATTATTGACGACTTCATCCTGATGGCTTTTTTTGTGGGCAATGATTTCCTTCCGAACCTTCCGAATCTGCATATAAACGAGGGAGCGCTGGCTCTAATGTTCAAGGTCTACAAATCGGTCTTGCCGAAAGCTGGTGGTTACATCAATGAGCGGGGCGTTATCAACATGAAGCGGCTAGCATTGCTCTTGGAGGCTCTGTCCGATGTCGAATACCGCTTTTTCGAGTCGGAGATTGCTGACGAGTTTTGGTTCAAGGGTAAGCAGATGGGCAAAGTCGACGTCATGGAGAAGGGTGGCAAGGATAGAAAAAGACCAGGCCCGCTGTCAATGAGTTCACCACAAAAGGATGTCTTCAAGGAAGTGAAGAACTACGTCAACAAACGATCGAATAAGCCTTCTGATTTAAAGATGCCGTTCGACCTTCCCTCGAATTTGAATGCAAGAGATAGAAAGTTCGTCCAGGACCTGGCTGAGGACCTCCATCTCAAATTGCAGAATATTGTCGACGATGACGGCGACCGGCATTTGCAACTTGAGTTTCCAGAAAAGCTCGAAGAGGACGAAGAAAATGAAGCCGTTGAGGACGAAGAGGCCTCAATCGCTTTGCTTCGGGTCCTTAAACGATACGATAACGCTAAGGTAGTGGATGTCACGCCTGAAGAAGTCCAAGAGCGAATGGACAAGCAGTACGAGGAAAAGTTTCAGGGCTGGAAAGACAAATACTACCAAAGCAAATTCGAATGGGGTACCGGAAATGAGGAAGAAATGCGAAGACTGGCAGAGAATTATGTTCAAGGATTACAATGGGTACTGTATTACTACTACCGCGGAGTAGTATCATGGCCGTGGTACTATGGTTATCATTACTCTCCAATGATATCGGGTAGGCCAGTCCGCTCATATGGCCGCGTATCATAATTGCTGATATTGCTTAGATGTTAAGAAAGGACTCAATGCGGACACAGATTTTCATCTTGGCCAGCCATTTAGACCTTATCAGCAGCTGATGGGCGTCTTGCCCGATCGCAGCAAGGTTATTGTACCCACAGCTTACCATGACCTAATGACCAATCCAAACTCACCTATCATCGATTTCTACCCCCGCGACTTTGAGCTAGACATGAATGGCAAGAAAATGGAATGGGAGGCAGTGGTGAAGATACCATTTATCGACGAAGGTCGTTTATTGCCCGCGATGAGAACAAAAGATCATTTGCTCACTCAAGCCGAAAAGGATCGGAATGAATTTGGTGTATCATTGAAGTTCATGTATTCGCCAGAAGTTGCATATACCTATCCCTCGTCTTTGGTCGGCATCTTCCCAGATATTCCGTACTGCCACTGCGTGGAGAACATCTTTGATATGCCTACCATGGAGGGGCTGGATTACCACATTGGACTGATGCGTGGAGCCATGCTCGGAGAGTCCGCCCATGCTGGCTTCCCCAGCTTGAAGACTCTACCTCATGCTGGCAATCTTGGGTTTCATGGTGTCAACGTCTTTCAGCAAGATAGTAGAAATGAGAGCATGATTGTTACTATGCTAGATGCGGACGCGCGGACGAAAGCCGAATCGGCAAAAGCCTTGCTAGGTCACAAGATTCATGTTGGATACCCTTTTCTTTCCGAAGCGAAGGTCGTCCGCGTGTCAGACGAGCTATTCAATTACAGCTCGCCTCCCAATGGGGTAGGTCCGCCAGTTGCTGCACCGCACAATCCTCAAGAAGTCGATATGTGGCATAGAAAAGCTGAGCGCATTGAGTCTGTCTATAGCAAGAGGTTAGGCATGATCATCGGAGAAGTCCAATCGCTTGTTCACGTGGACACTTTAAAAGGATTGAAGAAGACCGATGATGGTGCTACTATTAAAGAGTATGCGAAGATTGAAGGTATTGAGACTGACTATGCTTCGCAAATGGTTGTCACAGAAGTTGCCAACGAAGACCCACGCTTCTTGGAGCAGGCAGCACTACCGGTTGAGGAAGAATTTCCCATCGGCTCAAGAGCGTTTTTCCTAGGAGAATTCAATTACGGAAGACCACTCGAGGTCGTCAGCCACACGGACAAGAAAGCTGACGTCTGGGTCTCCACCGTGGCAGCTAAAGTTCCTGAATTTGGGCGCCAGATTGCGATGGATGCAGACCGCCACTCGCCATATACGCCGTCGTTTGCAGTAGCGAAGATGCTTGGCTTAAACGCATTAGTCCTGAGCAAAATCACTTCCTCATTCCAAGTTGCAACGGATAACAATCGCGTCAATCTAGGCCTCAATTTGAAATTCGAGGCCAAAAAGCTTAAGGTATTGGGTTACTCCCGGAAGAACGATAGAGGTTGGGAGTACAGCGAGAAAGCCGTACAGCTCATTCAACAGTACATGGTCAAGTTCCCAGAGTTTATTGCTGGCATCCAGCGCAATTCGCAGGGCAACATCTACGATTCTGAGATGTTTTATGACCCTTCAGAGGCTAAAGACAAGATTAAAGAGATACAGGCTTGGCTTAAAGAGGTGGAATCTAAGAATTTTGAAAAAGTGCCGCTGGACGCAGAACAGTTGGATTCCGAAATTGTCAGCAAGATTGAAGAAGCTGCCAACGAGGCCTTCAAGATAGATCCGCCTGGCAAAGGCGTCAACAAGAAAATTACTTGCGCCCCTCGAAATGCCCTCTTGAAACCCTCTGACGCTGAGCAGCGACTGAGTCATCAACACTTCAGACTAGGCGATCGAGTAGTCTATGTGCAGGACTCGGGAAGAGTGCCCATCGCAACCCGCGGTACCGTAGTTGGCAGAACCCGCACCTCAAGGACAACACTCCTCGATGTTGTCTTTGATGTGACATTCATGAGCGGTACATCACTAGACGATAGATGCTCACCTTTTCGCGGGTCTACGGTTCCAGTACATTCAATCCTCAACCTCACAGAGCCACAGCTCGTCGCAGGCTCACGCGCAAGCCAAAACCATCGAACGCAATCCCAATCACAGCCATTGACCGTAGCTGGCTATGGAGCACCCTTAGGACCAAACGGCCGAGGACAATTGGTCCCAGCTCACGCATCAGGGCCTTTCCCCAGCTCTTTCCGTGGAGCCGTAGGCGGACAGATGAATGGAATCCACAGTAGTGACTCTCCGCGGGGACGAGGCCGCCTAGGCTATGAGACCCTACCGATTCGCAGTCGGGGGCAACAGATGATCGGTTTTCGGGGAAGAGGCGGCCAACAGAATGGTGGACCAAGTCAAGGTCGAGGTGGTTCATCACGTCACCAAGTCACTCCGAATGGGTATACCAAACTGGACTCAGGTGAGATTGACGAAGGCTTGGCTCAAACACGCGATTTCCAGCGGAAGTCTTATAACAATGCCCCTCCCCCAGCCAATTTGGACGCAAGGGGAGGACGTGGGAGATCTCGAGGTGGAGCTCCTTCCCGAGGCGTAACTCCTCGAGAACGAGGAGCGGCGCAAGGCCGAGCAGCAGCGGTTGTCGTCCAACAGCATTGATAATGAGTGTGGCATAGCGAAGGTGCAGGTCCTAGGCATGACCCTTGGGAGATGGCAGCATATGAATGTACATAGAAACACTTCATTGCCTCTGCTTTCAAGGCCGGGCCAAAGTTCGTTCGTCCAAGCCCTCATGGTTTATGGAAGATTATGGGCGCAACGACTGTTGAGAAGCTCTTCGTGTTGCCAGCTACATAATCTGACCCAAACTCTAGCATAAATCACACTGTGAGCCTGTCAAGATTACGAATCTTTAAATCTATGAACGTGCAAAATTACCGAGTGTTCTGACCTTAGTTCTAGATGGACAAAAAGCTGTCAGTATAAAAAGTAATTACCTTCACCCACACTACAATTCCCGATATCCCAGCAGCCACCAGAGTCAACCAAAGCCAAGCCACTAGTGTAATTTACATCGCAAGAGTACTTTACATCTAATTTGCAAGCAACGTGTTTACCCTGATGCTTTAAGCCTTCAGCTTCACTTGCCAAACCACCATGCACTCGACTCTAGTGAGGGCGCAAAACGTCTTTGGCTTTTTCACGACCGTAGCATTTTGTACCGCCCTCCTCACAGCCGTTTCCGTGCTTCTTACACCTCAGAACCCTTCTGCAAGCATCGAGCTGCGCAATGTACAGATGTAAGCGCGTCATCCTCGAGTCGACTGCTTACGCAAACGCTGACAGTGGTCATAGAGTGAAGGGTCGGCCACACTATTACTCGCCCAAGAAAGAGGAATACGCCCACATAAAATTTGACCTCGACGCTGGTAGGTCTCTCCCTACCGAAGGGAAGAATATGCAACTTCGTGATTGATCTTTCCTAGATTTCACCTCACTCTTCAACTGGAATACGAAGCAACTCTTTGTATGGATCACCGCAACATATCCTTCCTCCAATACGTCCTCTCCCTCTCCTCCGTCTCAAGCAGTAATTTGGGACACCATCATCAACTCTCGTAGCCAATCCCAATCTCGTCTCTTCAAACCTTCCCCTCCACCTCCAAAGAAGTCGGGCAAAGGGAAGAAGTTTTTGCCCACCAAGATGCAAGAGTCGGAAGCAATAGAACCTGGCATCCTCCATCTCAAGAATTCAAAACCAAAATATCAGATTACGGATATCAGCGGTATACTCTCTGAACGTATCAATGTTACTCTCGAAGTCGGGTGGAACGTCCAGCCATGGGTTGGAGCCTTGACATGGACTTTTGGGGAAGGACAACAATTTGGCAGATGGAAGGGTGTTCGAGGAGGAAAGAGCAAGATCTTCAATATGCCACTACTGAAAGGAAAGACCGCAAACTCAGCATCAGTGGTAGGATCCGGAGAAACGCCTGAGGCTGCCCAGGCATCAGCAGTCATATAACCTTCACATGGATGATGAACACAGGTAACGCCAGGAGTAGGGAGTGGAGAATATTACTGCGGTCGACAATCTGTTTGCATTTCAGGGTAAGATGACTATGTGCACCAGGAATGAGCAAAATCTCATCGATCCCAGTGAAGCCCATCTTTGATGCAAATTCGGTGGTTGGCTTTCGGCTATTTGATGACCTCGGCTATGATCTCATCGTGCCTTCATCCTCCCTCTCATGCCACAGCGAAGCTGATGAACACTTTTGATATTTCTCCCCAGTATCTTATTTACTTGTTGTTCATTGCAAATGCCACAACCGGAAGTTCCAGACCCTGCTCATGCTGACGTTGACTCGATGTTGACTCGAAAGTTTGGTAAAGAGGTACAACGCCTACTTAAAATGTGGAGTTTCTGGACTGACGAGAATAGACAGCCAACTACTTCTCTGGTGGGATTCTCTCGATTGCTTGTTACTCTGAAGCTGATGTCGCCTAGGCTCTCCTTTGAATAGAGTATCATTCCTGCGAACCGATCATGAATTCCTTTCCACCGCATTGACACACCCGTCAACGTCGTTCCTACTCTTCAATAACCTGTCGCCGTTGGCCAAGAGTTTTGAGCAATTGGAGTATGCAACATATGCAGACGTTCAATCACTGATTGGTGAAGACCCTTACTCCAAGGATGAGGAGCAATTCATATCAGAGTACAATTCCACCATCACCATCCCCCAGCTTCTGTTTCTTGGGCTATATGAGAACAAAACCTCCGGCTTCGAATACAAGATGTACCAGGGCTCTCCATACTTCGCTCTCGATGTCACCCCGAAAGGCACTGTAAGCGCCGAAGCGGAAAAGCTGGTCGAGAGTATGAAGTCCCGTGGTCTTCGATTCGTCGAAGGCCGTATGCACACGTCTTTACCCGCCCCGCAAGCGGCAATCTATGCACAAGCACGCGCTCTCCTTGATTGGAACGCTCGCAACCCATTCTGTGCAGCATGCGGACAGCCGACCCTCTCTATCAATGCTGGAATGAAACGGACTTGCCCTCCGAAAGACATGGCACTGCTAACCAGTGGATCGTCGGTCGGCTCTACAACGACTGAGCCGCCATCCACAGACCGTCGCGATTGTGTGACAAGGAAGGGTATATCAAATTTATGTTTTCCGCGGACGGATCCCACGGTCATCATGGCTGTGCTCTCCGCCGATGGGGAACGCGTTCTGCTTGGTCGCCAAAAGCGCTGGCCTCCGTACTGGTACTCTACTCTGGCGGGCTTTGCGGAACCCGCTGAAAGCGTTGAAGAAGCAGTGCGCCGAGAAGTCTGGGAAGAGAGCGGCTGCAAGTTGGGTCGCGTCGTCATACATTCCACGCAACCATGGCCATATCCAGCAAATCTCATGATAGGAGCGATAGCGCAGTGTATTCCCGGAGGGGAAGATATAATGCTAAAGCATGATCCGGAATTGGAGCATGCGAAATGGGTGAGCCTCGCAGAAGTAAAGGAGGCGCTGGTGGTAGGCACCAGTGGCTTGGGAGAAGAAGCTGGAGAGGGATATAAGCAAGGTGGATTGAGATTACCGCCGAGGACGGCGATTGCCAACCAACTGCTTACAGCTGTCACATCCGGTCTTTTGGCTGGAGCAGATGGAGAGTCAAAGATATGACGTGCGTGGATATAACCATGATGCTTCGCAAGCTTGCGTGATCGTAGATCCGTTCGCTCTGGGGAATAGAACTCCGTTTTTCTCATTCTCCCTCTACGAAACGGTACCGTGTGAATCGTAATTAAGACATCAGCCATGACTTGAGAAAATGTCCCGCAGCCGTTGAAAAGGCCCGAGTGCCGACCATACTTAAAGGATAAATCCGGTGACTTGAAGCCATCAAGACTGCAAGGAAACACAATGACTCCACCACCGATGGCCCCAAAAGCTAGACTTGCGCTGCCCCCACATTTGCTGAACGGAGATACTCATACATCGCATAAAAGTTCTCCTCTTGGGCGGACCTCGGTCAATGCGAAGGAGCGAGAGGCGCTCACAGCTGCAATTCAATCATCCCATAACCGGCGACAGCCCATAAACTTTGATGCAAGAGAGGAACCTTATACATATGGAAATGGATCTCTCTCTCCAACAAACCCATACGAAGAACCCGAGAGCCCCACTAATCTAGACGTAGCTCCCAGAGATCCTAGGGACGAAGCGCTACACATTTCTCCTCCCACCTCAACTCGCCCAGCTAGTCCATATACGTTGAACCCACCCATTGATTTTGATGGGTTGAGTTGGCCAAGTGAGTCGGAGTATCTAGGAGGAAATGGGCACCATAGCTGAAGATTGCAACAGGTCTCGGGACAAGAGAGAGACGGGAGGCCACGACCAAACAGGCCGAGGAGCGTCTACACAAGCTTGAAGGAGCCATAACGACAATACTGGAATGCATTGGCGAGGATCCCAACAGAGAGGGACTTCGGGGAACCCCTGAACGGTACGCAAAGGCCATGCTATTCTTCACCAAAGGCTACGAGGAGAACGTACGAGATCTAGTCAATGGTGCCGTATTCCATGAGGACCATGATGAGCTGGTCATCGTGAAGGATATTGAGGTATTCTCGCTTTGTGAGCATCACATGGTGCCATTTACTGGAAAGGTAAGCATTGGGCTCAATTCCCTTGAGATCCATGAGGTTGACAATCCTTAGATGCATATTGGCTATATACCAAATCGTACGATGACATATATATCCCGTGCATAATGCCCTCGTTGACCGATCCTAGAACGAGTCCTTGGTCTCTCCAAACTGGCACGGCTAGCGGAAATGTTCTCTCGCAGACTTCAGATACAAGAACGCCTGACGAAGCAAGTGGCCCTGGCAATTACCGAAGTCCTCAAACCTCAGGGCGTAGCTGTGGTGATGGAATCAAGTCACCTGTGCATGGTGATGAGGGGAGTGGAAAAGTCCACTGCTACGACGATGACGAGCTGTATGCTTGGATGCATGCGATCTAGTGCAAAAACTCGAGATGAATTCCTCAATCTAGTCAACAGAAGATAGTGAGAGAGATGAGCATGACCAAGGGCATCTTGGATATGATATTATGGAGTTCGGGAGAAATTGAAAGCTTGCATCTCGTGGTACTGACTGTGTCAACCACTATGTCACGACCAAGCGCTGGCTTGACAAATCAGGAATACGTTGTGGGCGGAGGTCTGCAATGAGAAAAGATCAAGTCCTGCCATTCAACACAAGCACAACTTTCGTACGTATCAATAACAAGTTAATCATCTGCTGCCCTTAAGAGCAGTTACCCCAATTGGATTTTGGCTAATTTAACCAACACGGGCATTTGTGTACCAACTCTATTAAAGGTGTCGTGAATGGTTATTTTGCCATGTCGCCCGGCAACGCCCATTGTTCTACAAAGTGAATGGGTTTCCAACCACCCCATCCCTGAAAACATCAACACGTCGAAGTCGCTCTATGTTTCTATGTATCGATAGCTTCGTACGTGGTACTGCTGCAACGCCCCCTGTATCCTGTTCGCTCTTCTCCTCCATCAAATGTATACTCACAATTCGAATTCGCACAAAATTCTGATCTGAATGAATCTATGCAACCATGGACCTACGTATTATTCTTAACCCCATACCAGACCGCTTCCAAGCAAAGAGCCCTGTAACTACCGACAACCATTATCAGCCCCCGGCCCCTGCCACGAATGAAAACGACTCTCAAGCAACAGTCTCGGCAAGGGATGACGATGAGACTATCTCTCAGCCATCGACCGATGGTCAGGACGACAAGGCTTTCACCACCCCAACAAAGCACCATCGGCATTCATCGAACACTACCGTACCAACCATCACCAGGTCCGCAAAAGAAATGGATGACCCTATCATCCTCTCCCCCAACAAAGGCTGCCTGTATAATCGGCGGGCGAGCAAATCTCCCTCTCGCGTTCCTGCTCTCCCATCGCCAGCAAGAAGGCGCCGCTTGAACAGTCAACTGGGTATCTCACAGTCAGAACACGAAACAGATATCAATCGATTCAGTGTTTTCATCGCCCTTCTCAATCACCCCGAGCTTACTCTTGAGATCGCCAAGAACCTCGATATTGAGGACTTGATTTCCCTCTACGCCATCTCAAAGGGCTTCCACATGCTCATCAACACCCGTTTCACCGCCATGATCAAGGCTCAATGGTATGGTAGGGCCTTTGAATCCGGCAGCACATTCATCCATCGTTGCTACAAAAGCCTCTGCATGCGTGATCCAGCTCGCCGAATTAACGAAACTCGTCCAAATGAACTGCGCTTCATCCCCAGCTTTCGCTGGCTACGTATGATCCTCTTTCGCGAAGCGGTTGTCGACGAGATCATGCGCTCAATGGCACGAGAAGGCCATCGCATGCCAAAGCGTATGACCGTGATCATCAAGAAAATCTGGTTCACCATGGACATTGGCGATAACTCGCGTCGCATTGGACTCATGCACAACGTCAACTTTTGGTCCAACAAAGATCTATTTTTTGCCACCATGTTCTTTCTCAAACTCGACATGCGACTCACCAGCCCTGCTACGGGTAACGGTGAGCTTGGGCTACGGAAAATGCTGCTTGGACAGCGCAGCTTGTCAACTTTATCGAAGGTGCTCAAGAGAGAGGAGATGAGGACGCAATTGGACATGCTACAGATGATTGTGCGCTTCAATTACGAGCCTGAAAATCATAAGGAGATGAGCATTCTAGGAGTGCCTCCAGAGGAGATTGGAAAGCTGCAGTATGAAGGTTGGGGGTTGAAGGATACAAAATTTATTGGGGTTGACGAGCTGGTCATGAGGGAGGCTGTGAAGCGGAAGTTGAATCTGCAGAATCATTACGTGGATATGATGATTTATGGGTATGTCAACAAACAGAGGTGGGAGGACATCAGGACGCCCATGCCGAAGCCAGTACAAACGGTGGAGTCCGACGACGAGGATAGCGAGGACGAGGAGGAGATCGTGCGCGAGAGACTGGGGTTGTTTGGAGGAGACAGTGAGGATGAGGACAGGGAAAGTGAAGACGAGGGGGGAGAAGAGGCACGGATGGATGTCGATCTCAATTCGGTGGTGGGCATTTCGAATCAGAAATTGGGAAAATTCAAGGGGAATCCGGGAACCTGAAATCAGATTGCCAGATGGACGGAGGGGCTCGCGTTTGCAACGTCAATGCTCGGCATAAGGAAAGGTCACTCTATCTTTCAGGTACGCTTGATGTAACGTTTCATGGTGTTCAGACATGTAAATACGGCTACCAGCGTATGGCCTTTGACATAGGCACAGCCAGGTAATAAGTTTGATCATGGGGAACAACAGATAGATAGTATTTGGGACAAACCCTCGAAGCCGCACTCGTAATTGAAATCCATCAAGGGCATTCATGCTAGGATTATATTCGCTGTGTTCTGCATGAGGTCTTACCTTGAGGACGACGAGATTGAGTGACAGAATTGACACAATTTGCCAATCCAACACCGCTAGTTGTTCTGACTAGCAGTGCCTGGGCACCTTCAAATGCTCTTGGGGCAATTTGCTTGTACAGATACCCTCAGGCTCTTAAGGTCAAATCTTCGCAGACAGCATTGATGATTGTTGCTGTATTAACTACCTTAGGAGCAGAGCGGTATCTAGGCTTGATAGGTCGAAGAGGCACAAAGCTCTTGAGTCAGTCAGGGGATTTAGAAGCTATCAAGCCCACGAGCTCGGCGCCAACGGTCCTCCCAAGAAAATTGGTGATGGGGGTGGGCAAAGTCCCAGCAAATTGGCTCAGCTTCATCGACTGTGCTTGGGGCGCCGATGGCGACTGTGATAAGGCTGCAGCTCCCTCCAATGATCGCGCAGACATGAGGCCTGTTCTGATAGCACTGCCAGTGGTTCGACGCTCTTCCTCATGGACAGGCTGAAAGGTGATTTGCGAAGACTGGATAGGATAGACAGATGTGGCGATGCTTTGTGCTGAACTTTGACCTTCAATGTCTCCAACTGGCAACGGCTGGGAGCAGGTAGAAGGTTGCGGCACAAGGTGGTTTGTGTTTTTGTGATGCCCAACGGTAGTTCTAGCTGTGCCACCATTGGTAGAGAGTCGCCATGTGAATGGCAAGGGGGTCCGGGAGACGAGCGTCCCGTCAGATTAGTCTTGGCAGGACTACCTTACACCGTTACACGTGCCGGCAGCATCCGATTGTTTACTACTAAGCCTCGGCCTCTGTGCCTGCTCCTAGCTTACACTTTCACCTCCACCTACACCAACGATATGGATTCGCTGTCTGCCATCGCTGACAAATGCCCATATAAAGTAGTCGCAATGGCAGAAGGAAATCGTCCGTTTCCATGACCAAGACTCACGAATTCCGGATGGATCAGAAGCGCTGAGATCGCGATGTCGGACAGTTTAGGTGAGTAATTTACAGCTTAGGCACCTTATGATTTCCACTTCCAAGGCGCCACCAAGAGGATTTGTTGGCTGAAAACCGGTTGAGCAGAGTTTGGCCTGGTTTTCAGGAACAGGAAGTGCGCTAGAGATAAGCACGCGCAAGCGTGTGGGAAGGTTAAGTGTGAACTTTGTGATGGAGCCCCTGGATTATTGCCGGTTGGCTCACCCTTTCATACTTTGCGCCATTCTGCTGTGGAGATGATCAGGGGTTAAGCGAGATTGCGCGTCAACGGTGCAACGCCTCTCCCGTACCTTGCTAGACCAGAACTGGCTATCCATTCGACCTCAGACCAGCTCCACCAAGAATCCTGGAAAAGCCTTTCCACCGAGTACACGAGGACCGGCGTGAGAAGACGCAGAAGCTTCGTGCAGGCTCTCATCCAAAGCAGTGACACTTCGATGGCAATACACGGTAGCTGCAAAGCAAAGGTGGCAGGACTGGGTGTGGCTACTGCTTGTATAAAGTACGGAGTAACGGGATGCTGAATCGCACCAAGCTTGGCGACCCGGTACAAGTGTAATACTACTAGTCGGAGATCAAAGCGGCCCTCATTACTATTAATGGGAAGCCGGAGTGGCTCCCTCCGCACTCAAGCCTCTAGGTTCGTCTTCATTTCGGACACTCGCTCAGCGCTTCCTTCCACTTCCCAAAGGAGGACGAACTAAAGATCTTGGTACCTCACGATGCCTGGAGCAGTAAGGTCTGTCTCCGCTTTTGGGGGATACCGGGGTCTGACTCTGTAATGTAGTGCGCCTTGGGTAACAGTGGAGCGTGGATCGAGGGCTAGCTGGTCGAATGCATGATCGAGTTAATCATAGCGCTAAGTCTAGCCGGACTTTGGCCCAAATATTCAAGCTACCAGGCTATGATATCTAACTATCTCCCCATCTCTTTCCCCTTGTTCCTCCCTCTTCCCTAACCCTCTCTTAATATCTAGCCAGCGCTCGCTGCAGTCACTCATTTTCGCCCTCATCCCTCTTGGCCTATTGTGCCTTGTCTGTCTTTACTTTCATTTGATTGTGGTGCTCCTTGGATTTCTCTTATACTTGACAAATCAATACTCTCGAACCTGTATTATTGACGACCCAAGGAATCTGCACCCCCACACTCGCTAAGCAAGCAGCCAGTATGCTCATCACAACCCTCGGCCTTAGCGGCCTGGTCTTCGCGGCCACAGCGGCGGCAGGAGCCTCATGTCAAAGCAGCTGTTCGTCCGCTCTGGCCTCAAACCCAGCCGCAGGTGCCGCTCTTTGCCAGAAATACCAAGAACACCAGTCCGCCAATCCCAGCAAGCCACTGGGAAACAAATCAGACCAGTGCACGTGCACCGAATCTTGTGTCCCATCGACTCTCGCCTACCCCGAGTTCGCAGCCTCCTGTTTCGAATCCTCCAACTTCGGCCCAACTCTTCAATCCGCCTGCGAGTGTCTCTATACCAGCCTCGGCGGGTCAATTGGTTCATCTCCAGGCAGTGGAGCCCCAGGGAGTGGGTCATCACCCGTGAGTGGTGGCCCCTCGGGCAATGGCAGCGGTAGCGGCTCGCCTCCCTCGCAGAGTGGATCATCAGGCAGCGGCAGTGGCTCGTCTCCCTCGCAGGGAGGATCATCAGGCAGCGGCAGTGGCTCGTCTCCATCGCAGGGAGGATCATCCGGCAGCGGCAGTGGCTCGTCTCCATCGCAGGGAGGATCATCAGGCAGTGGCAACGGCAGCGGCCCGACGACCATCACCGTCACCGTCACTGTTGGTCCCAGCGGCGTTCCCATCGCCACCAACACTGGCTCTCCAAGCTCTCTTGCCAGCAACAGCCCTATCACTGGCACTTCCTCCACTAGCTCTCAACAGAGCAGTTTTCCCGCCTCAGCATCCACCATACCCGGCAAGACTGGCCCGAAGCCAGGACTACCAGTCCACTACACAACCTCGGGTTCAGGCTTTGGATCACCTATCTCGGGCTCTGGATATCCTAGCGGCAGTGGTGCATCATACCCCAGCGGTACGGGGAAGCCAATCTATCCTTCTGGCACCGGCGTGAAACCAAGCTACCCCATCTCCCAGTCGGGTACAGGTGTCCAACCATCAGGCACCGGAAAGCCCATCAATCCTTCTGGCACTGGCAAGACCTACCCGTCAGGCTCCGGTACCGGCATGTCGCCTTCAGGCACTGGGAAGCCAATCTACCCCTCGGGAACTGGGAAAACCTACCCCTCGCAATCAGGTACCGGCATGTCGCCTTCAGGAACTGGGAAGCCAATCTACCCCTCGGGAACCGGGAAAACCTACCCGTCGGGCACCGGCTCTTCGCCATCAGGCACCGGCTCGCCTAGTGGCTCTGGAGTGCCCTACCCGACTGGCAGTGGTGTCTCCTCAGCTCCGTACCCAAGCGGCAGTGGTGTCTCTTCGGCACCGTACCCAAGCGGCAGTGGTGTGTCCTCAGCTCCGTACCCAAGCGGCAGTGGTGTCTCCTCAGCTCCATATCAAAGCGGTAGAGGTGTCTCTTCAGCACTTTACCCATCTGGCACCTCAGCACCTTCGGAGAATTATGTTTATCAAAGGTCCGATAACATCCGAGTACGACCTGGGCGATTCGACGCAAGGCATGCAAGGATTTAAGCCAGCGCTGACATCTGATATACTGCGTTCTGCGGCTTTCTCCGCATCTCACACGATTAGACAATGGCTGTCTCATGCTGCTTGATCGGGAGTCTGCCAGCGGTTTGAGAATAGGGGGGACCATAATGACAACGGGGCTTTTGGGAGCATCTATTTCTTTTGAACAAGGCGAGAGTTATATCTTTGACCATGTCTTTTGCGACTTAATATAGCCTACCCTAATTGTATACGCTCTCACTATCAAGAAGGATAGAGACATAATTACTAAAGCCTTAACACATTCACTTCTCATTCTCACTTGAGTTCGATGGCATGGAGAGTCATGGACAGTGACAAGTAGCTGTTCTCTTTGTGAGCCTACTGCCCAGTTTAGGCAGTCGTGATTCATTGGCTCACAGGCTGAATGAGCCACAAACCAGCCACAGGACGCCACAGAAGGTGACAGAACGGGCGCCAGGTTTCTACGAACATGAAGTCGGATTATTTGACAGAGACCACTGCTCCCCTTCGTGACAGATTCTTCCAATACAACACATACACCATAGATGAGCTGTCACAATAGACAGCAGCATATCTTTCCTGCTGGAAAAGCCATCCAAGCGACTTCAAACTCCCCGAAATCACAATCGCAGCAATGGCAGGCACCAACCCAGTCTCTGCGCTCTTGATCATCATCATCACCATCTTCCGTACGCTCCTTCGTCCCCTACCGCCTCCATAAATCTCGACGTGTGAGTGTAAATTGCTGATCCTATCTACCATCAGTGCCTCCACTTGGAGTATTCATGATAGCCGGCTGCGGCGCCGACCTCCTCATCAACATCTGCCTTACAATCCTCGGGTACGTCCATCCTCTTCATCCTCTTCTTCTTCCTTCTCTTTCTCCCCCTCTTGTTCCCGCCGCCTCCACTCCCTCCCAATACCATACTAATCCTCGTCCTTCCTCTCTCCCAGATATTTCCCTGGGCATATCCACGCCTTCTACCTAGAATACGTCTACTTTGAGCGGCGCTCGCAGTCCCGCACGGGGACGATGGTGCAGAAGCGTGCGCCGGGCGTGTACAGCGAGAATGTGCAGACTGGTGGTATGACTACGTACGGGACGGTCCCGGTGCATTGAATGAATCCGAGGGCGGACGGATGTGAGAGGGCAACGGAGATGGGGGAGGGGGACTGATGCCGGCGATAAGCAGTGGTGGTGATGCTACACTTTGGGGGCCAGGTCATTGGTTGCGGACATGGTGTTGTGGGTGTTCAGTGAAGTGTCTTTGGGGAAGATACCATCGTGGTTCAGCAGGCGTTATCTCAGCACAACATCGATACCCAACATTTTTCCATGCCATGTCACACTCGTACCAAGTGCATCAAAAGGCGGCGACTGAATGCAGACATACACGCCCAAGCTTCATATGGGAACTTGGTCCCTAGATAAAATTTGTCCATCTATCAAAGCTCTCGCCAATATTGATAACATGATAAAATTGAACCTTGACTGATCACCTCCGAGGCGACCCAGATATATACAATACCTAGCTCATATGAATGTGAGGTTTTCAACCCGACCCAAATGCCATGAGACTTTCACGCTATGCATGTCCGACCACCTATCAAGCAAATGCCCTTAGCCTATTGACGCCTGCACATGTCACTTCACCTCGACCCAATTTCACCCTGACTTGAGTTCGGACGCGCCCGTTTGGCTTCCCTGTCAGCTGCAGCGCTGCTCGCACGCCTCTTCGCTTTCTCTTTCTCATGCTCCTCGAGTCGTGTCGCCCGTCTCGCTTCTTGGTTCTTTCGCTCATTCTCTTTACGGAGCGCTTTCGATTCGAACTCGTGCCAATCACCTTCAAGATCCTTGAGTCTATCCTGGAAATTAGCCTGTTCATCTTGAGATGCTGAAGAGATGGTTGAACTTACTCGATAGCCTGTCTAGCTACTGGCTCCTCCGTTGTGAAGTAAGGGTGCTCCAGCACGTCTCCGGCCGTAGGTCTTTTCAAGGGATCGTACATGAACATGGCCTGAAGCAGCTCAAAAGCGTCAAGAGTGACCCTTTCTTGATACTTTTCAGCAAAGGTGTTGGGCTTTCTCTCGGTTGGCCTCAGAAGCTCGAACCACGCCATGTCCACCAGACCCGGCCATTCAGATCTTGTAGGTGTTCCTAGCACATTGTAGATCTTGTCGAGCTGATTAATTTCTCCGCCATCCCCGGGAAAGATTGCGTGTCTCGTGAAAATTTCGACCATTACGCAAGCAGCACTCCAGATGTCAACAGCAGGACCATACTGGGTTTCTCCAAGGAGTAACTCGGGTGAACGATACCATATTGTGATGACTCGATTGGTGTAGTCAGGCTTGCCACGCTTTGCGAAGAATCGGGCAAGTCCAAAATCCGCTAGTTTGAGCTGACCCGTGCTGCTGACGAGAATGTTTGCAGCCTTTATATCTCGATGCAGCACGCCCCGACGGTGGAGGTAGTTTAAGCCTTCAAAGAGCTGCCTGCCGAGGTGCTTCTTGTGCGCATGCTCGAGCTTAAAGGTAGGGTGATTGAGGAGCCCAGTAAGGTCATGGGATACATACTCAAAGACCATGAAGCAGTCATTATGCTCGACCATGACTTCCTGCAAGGAGACCACGTTTTCATGCTTCAGAGACTGTAGTAGCTTGATTTCTCGTACAGCCGTCACGGGAAAACCGTCCTTCTCACCATCCATACGAATCTTCTTCAAAGCTGCAAGGTTTTTGGTGTAAACGTGGATGGCCTTGAAAACTTTTCCGTAAGTCCCTGATCCAACGACTGATTCATTACCGGGCTTTCGATAATATACGGAAGTAGACTCTAGAAATTCTTTAGGCAACGTAGGTCTTGGCTTGGCACGTTTCATAATCTTCTTTACCATCATAGGCGGAGAGCGCTCTCTGGCACGATCTCGCTTCGGGTCTCTTTCGGGTCGTCGCTCATCACGGTCGTCCCGTCGCTCGCGGTGATCGCGAATATCACGATTATTGTCTCTGTAATCTCTGCTTCTTCGGTCGTCTCGTCTGTCACGCTCGTGTCGGCTGTCAGAAGGACGCGGCGTAGTTTTAGCGGTGGAACCCTCTAACAAATTGTCTTTCTTGGCCGGCTCCTTCACCCTCTGTGTTAGATCCGGAGGTGGCTTAGCTGGTGCTGGGGCGGCAGGTTTGGCTTTGAAAGCGAAGCTGAATTTTGAACCTTCTTTGGAGGACGATTCGGATGTCTGACGAACAGGAGGGGGCATCTTCGCATCCTTCTCGGCTTGGTCCTCGACCTGTAGGTCTTTTGAAGGTCTAAAAGGATTGTCTCCATCATCGATGTGAGAGTGAGTTGCTGGTTGTGTTGACGGCGAAGTTTGCAAATAGGGTGCAGAAGACCCTTGATTGCTGTCGCCACGCCCTCGGCTGTTGCTACTGCTAGCAGTCCATTGAAGGTTTTGGAAATGCCCACCTCTCCCCCTCGTGGGAGCAGGTATCTGATGATTCTGGGACGAAGGACCCGAACCTGGAAACCGGCGATCTGGCGTTTGACCGTGATGGTTGCCACGATAGCCGGAGTGCCCGCCTTGAAATGGCTGGTTTTGATAGCCAAGTTGCATCTGCTGCTGAGGGGCATTGTAAGGGCTTTGCTGGCCATTTGTATGATACTGCGCTTGTGGGCTTTGTTGTGGGGGATAATTGCCTTGGCGATATGTAGGAGAGTAGGCATTCACACTACGATATATGTTAGCCTGGGAGGTGGATCCTATTTGAGTAATACATACCCAGGTTGGCCTTGATACTGTTGAGGCTGACCATTCCATCCACCGCGACTTTGGCTAAATGGAGAGCCTGACTGGGGGGAGCCATGATGCGATGATGTTGGCGTATAGTGAGGAGACGAGTTGTATGAATTCTGTGTGTTAAGATGGGGTGGTCTACTGGGTCGATGTGCTCCGTGGACCTCACTTGCCTTCATCCCATGCATAGGAAACGCTGCCTTCAGGTTCGTAGGCTGTCCCTGATTAACGCTATCAAAACTTGGGATTCGTTGAGGCTGTGAGGGGGGGCGTGAGCCATTGTCAAAGATGGACTGGATAGGCCGTGTAGGAGAGTGCTGCATCTTTGTACGGTTTCCTTTTGCTGGTTCTTTCTCTACGGGAGACCGAGGAGATATGTGTCTTTCTCTTCGTCCTCCTGATGATGCTCTTCGACGGCGATCAGATCCTTCGCGGGCCTTTGATGAATCTCGCGGGTGGACTGATGGACGGGAAATCGGATCCTTAGTACCTTTGTCTTTTCTTGACACACGATGCGGTGACGTAAGCCTTCTGATGGGTGGCGGAGAAGCTTTTCTCGCCCTGATATACCTATCTCTCGATCGAGAGCGTCTGCGGCCTGGTGAATGGTCCAGATATGTAAGTGGACTGGGACGTCGCCGAGATCCCGGAACGTAAGAATCTCCAAAGCGGCCAGCCAAGCCACCAGCCTCAGGATACGAAGCCGAATAGTGATCGCCTCGTGAGGAGCGGGAAGGAGATAGAGCTCTTTGGCGACGTCTGCTCCTACTTCTGCTTCTGGGGCGAAATTTGTCAGTCAGACCGGAGTAGATCGGGCTGCGAGGCCTTTTGCGCTCCTCTCTGAAGTCAGAAATTTCTGGTCGAGGTGATCTACTTCTTGTTCGCCTTCGTTTGGTGGTGAGCTCTGCTTCGTCTCGATATCGTGGTCGCTCAAAAACTCGTTCGCTACTTGCCTCGCGAGGACGCTTGACCCGCTGCTCGGCTTTAGGCCTTCGTCTTGCGGGTGGACGACTCGACTCCCTGCCGGTATATTGCCTCGAATCTTCTCTCTTATCCAATCTCCTGTTCCTCGACGGAGATCCAGGCGCTGAATCAGCACCAGCTCTGCCCTTGATCTTCAGGCCAACACCAGTATCTATCTCACGCCGTGGGGCTGCGGGAGAGATCTGGCGACGATCGCCCGTACCTCTTCCCTTGCGGCGAGCACTGTCTCTGTAATCGTCCTCAGCTCGCCACTGATCTCTCATCAACGGGCTCCGTCGCGACGCAGCCATGTAATCGCTGGGTTCATCTGGTCAGTGGTGGTCTTGACATGGTTTTACTCAAAGTTACCTTAGTGCTTGAACGCCGATCGGGTAAAATTAGCGGGCCGTTTCCAAAACCGAGGAGTGAGGGAGTCTCGATCAGTGAACAGGGGTGCTTACCTACCATCATTTCCACATAGAGATTTCAAGTCAATCGAGCATCCTTCGTATGTCGACTGAACAACCCATTGTCTGCTGTTCTGGACGTTCGGCGTCTTCTACTAGTCGCTTCGTTGATGCGGGCCTGCGGGCAACAGCCATATCGCTTCTGGCGGTGATTTTCCCATGGCAAAGGCCAAGGCATATCGCATCTCACAGGCATGGCTATCTACGAAGGTTC
>JAABUL010004163.1_pt1 | contig 19835 bp, 9 predicted proteins | sample 5559151 | NCBI WGS metagenome assembly JAABUL01 (sample SAMN10711876, study PRJNA513368) | rock metagenome | isolation source: Antarctica rocks | place: Antarctica: Victoria Land, Pudding Butte sud | reverse complement strand
CATCAAATCTGTCGTTCCCCTGCTGGCAGGCCATCCGAGGTTCAGCAGCGGTGACTTGATCGGATCACAAGGCAGTGCGCCATAGAAGTCAAAGGATGGGCCAGACGGAGATGGTGGGAGGTGAATGGCGGGAGCCAAAGTGGTGGTGGATGTCTATCTCTGATGACTGTCACGAGGCAATCGAATGGGAAGCTCGACCACTGGATCTACTCAGCTGCTCCCTACGGAACATCACCGACATTCCCATCAGCCGGCAGCCACTACGATAGTTCATCTTCGCGAGTCCATCCACGGCTCTGCTCACCCTTTGCGCACATGCCTCTGCCATGAGGACACCCGAAGTAGTATATGATCTGGTCCATGCCCCAGGTCCATTCCTCTCGACAGCCTCCAAGGCCGTGAAGTCCTCGCAACTTCAGACTCCTTGGTACTAGGTGATCTTCATATCTCGAATGTGAAAGGCTTCTCCACATACCACAGCCAACCATCTTGCCGGTGAACCAAGCCCACGCTTTCGGTTAGTAATAAGGCTCTGGAACGCGTCTCTACCGCCTCCTTACGCACGCACCAACCTCCCATATCCGGTATATAACTGTCGAGCCAGTCATAGTCCAATCTGCAGTCACGCCGCAAGCCTACCTGAAGGCCCGCATTTGGGCTGCTTCAAGATCGACCGACGGCCTTACCAGCTCATCAACGTCGTGGCTCAACAGCCATTCGACATCGTGAAACGCAGGGCAGATTGAGTTGAAACGGAGAAGCATCGCAGCCGAGTCATAGCGACCCCTTGCTGCTTTTCTTAGGTATGTCGGCATTGATGCGCTGATTGGGTGTCTCGACAGTGCGCGCGCTAAGTGAATCAGCAGCTAAGGGGAAACCGGGGGAAGCAAGAGCGCGCATCCAATCAGCCCCTCGTTTCAACTTTTTCTGCAGTTCTCATCCAGCACCACCGGCCAAAACAAGAATATCAGTTCCACTTCCTCCGCCCTAGCCACCCGCTGGGAGGAGGAAAGGTTCATCCAACCTTTTATTATCAGTCCTCTCTGGCCACTCACATCTGTCATCGCTTTTACTCTCCACACAACCCAAGTGGGGAACTGCAAGCTTCAAGCAGGGGGGGTCCACTGCTGCTTCACATTGAGCCATCTCACGCCAAAGCAAGTCCTCATCAGTCGACTGCTTAAAAGACTTTGCTCCCACCACTCCACCTCTTTTTCGAAACATCAGCTCGACTCTCATCAGTCAAGTTCAACCATCATTAGACTTTCTTCTCTTCCTTCCATCTGCAGCACGTCGCTCCCTCAACTGGTTTGAGGTTTGCTTTGGACAGAGACACTTCAGCGAAGCCCTTGATATCACATCACCCTGACAGCCTGGCAGCCAGTCTGCCCTACCTGCCAACTCACAACTCAGGTATCTTGCACTGTCAGCACCGACCGCCCGTCCTGTACGCAAGAATTGTTCGTTTGGTGTTATCCGAGCTGCACTAAGCTCCCGCTTTCGTCGATTCCGGCCCCTGAACAAATCCTCCGGTCAGGCACAGCCCGAGGCTCCGACCAAATTCAGCACATCCAACCTACGCCCCACCCCTAACTGTCTCGCTTCTGCCAAGGCAGAGTGCCCGCCCCAACTGCTGCCCCTAACGGCCCTGTCAAGTCTCACAATAACAACGAATTTGATTTTCACACAGCCAATCCTCAAAGATTAGAGATCATTCCGCTGGTCGGAAAAGACGACATAATCCACCCTACCGTGTCTTTCTTCGGATATTACTCGCACTTTCAGAACGACTTTCTCATTCGATCATTCTTTGCATCTAGAAGTGATACCCCAGCGATCTACGATCCTTCGCTACTTTACGTTTTCACGATCAATTGACCAACTCGGCTCCTCCGTATAATCCTAATCCACACTCCGGCTACTTACCCTAATTCAACTTCGGCCCCGCCCAACCCCAGGTCAGCCTACCCACAACATCGGTCAAGGGTGATCGTTCGCAGGCTCTCGCACCAACACGAAAGCTACCCCTCAACGTCACGCCTCGAGATTCAAAAGTTCTCCTAGTGACCATCCTTCCGCCATCTAAAGCTGCTACTATTTCGCCATCTCAGGTTTTCCGATCTCAACCCCAATCATTATGGCTACTTCGACCTCGTCACGGAACCAGATGGCACTGGACCATTTCATTATGCTGCCAGTGTCTTCGCACATGGTGTCCTATCTCGCACGGCAAGCAGCATCGGTCATCCGGTGCGAGCAGAAACAGCCACAAAACAACAAGAACCTTCCAGCAACTCCTCCGTTGACACCACCATATGATGCCGAACCTCGCTCTCCAGGTCAACCTTCGCTTCCATCTCTGGAAGAATTTATTCAATCCTTGGTTGACAAGTCTCGCGTTCAGGTCCCAACATTGATGAGCTCCTTGGTCTACCTTTCGAGATTGCAAGAGCGATTACCTCCCGTCGCTAAAGGAATGCGGTGTACAGTTCATCGTATTTTTCTGGCATCTCTAATTCTTGCTGCCAAGAATTTGAATGACAGTTCACCAAAAAACAAGCACTGGGCTCGCTACTCATCTGTGAAAGGCTATGAAGGCTTTGGCTTCTCAATCACAGAAGTCAACCTCATGGAGAAGCAGTTGCTCTTCTTACTTGACTGGGACTTGCGAATAACGAATGATGACCTCTTCACCCACTTCGACCCTTTCCTCGCTCCAATTCGGAAACACCAAGAGCAAGTAGAGCTCAAGCGTCAAAGAACTGCCAAGGAGCACGAGATTGTCCAACAACAGCGGGCTTACTACAGCAAACCTCAACCAGCTCGACCATTCGCCTCTACCACCGCTCTGCCAACACCTCCGCCTGCAGTCGGCGTCTACGCTTCCCCATCTACATATTCATCCTCTTCTTATGTCTCCGACCTCGAACGCTTCTCCTCCAAAACCACCATCGCCTCATCGCAGTCGACCACCAACCTTCCCCAACGCTCTTACCGCCATATCCGACAGAATCGCTCCATCTCTCCACCCTCAGCCGACAACGTCCCAGCTCTCAGTCGACCCGGGACATCCCACGACAGCTACAGCGTCTCCTCTTGCTCCAACTCCTCTTCACCACCAACTTCGCAGGGCACACCTGCATCCACCGTTTCTTCCTACGCGGAGGACAATTACATGCCTACCGTGGGCAAAGATGACGGATACTGCGGCGAAGCTACCATGTACAAGCTCAGGCCCATGCTTGGTGCACATCAGCTGAGCTACAGTGTGGAGGAGAAGCCGGCGAAGAAAGCGAAGACGATGGGTGGGAGCATCATCTCCCGCTTCTTGAACTCTGCAACAATGGGCGGAGGGAACCATCGCGCTACGGTCAGAGTTTGAAGACCCCTTGAGACAGTCTTCCTGATGGGCATTCATCCACCGTCAGCAATTTCTCCACAATATCCAGCTACATAACCAACACCATCTACATCTGTTAAAGATTATGTTTTACCATCATCGAGCGTTCTAGCAAGCGGCATTGCAGCGGCGTCATTACCAATTTGTTTTCGGATATCCTACAATTGCATGAATAATGGCACGGTCGGATAGCCAGCCAATCGCTCGGCATGGGTGGAAGGGAAAGGGCACAGCTGCCTGTGGTAGCTAGAGATCGCCTTAGAATCAGATGATATAATTATCAAACCACCAACGACCAAATACTTCCATGTGCGCTTTACAAGTGACGTTTATCTGGCAAAGTAGCTTCGATATGCCCTTTGGGAAAGATGACCCATGCAACAAGCATCAGGTCTAAGCCGTGCAAGGATCGCGTGACCCGTGCCCCATGTCTCGCAAGCTCGCATCTGCTGATATGGTGTCTCACTATCCCGATCCGGATGTGGCTCACTAGCGGCTACAGGTAAGGATGCTATCAATAACGATGAGAAAATTGCGGCATGGAGGACCGTGGATCCTTGCTGCTCATTTCAAAGTGTTGGGCGCTAAATGTCGCAGCGATGTTGTACAAATCTCACGTGAAGGAGGCGAAGTCCGAGTGAAGAATCCTTCTTAGTGTTGGACCTCGCAACTTGTTTGCTCATTTGCTATTCTATATCATCTATTCGTTCTATAAATATTGACATCCTTTACCTTTTCGAAACTCTTTGCCACATCCGTGCTTGTAAGCGCCTTTGGAATAGTTACTTGTCCGATACGATGCTTCAGGCAGTTTCCGTCGGCGAATGCTGTAGCCGCTGCGAAGGTCGTGAAAGATTTAGAGAATGGTGCCGAAGCTGGCAAGTGCGATGGTTAGCTCTCTGGTTCCATGCACGGATGGTGAGGAGAAACAAGGGCGGACTCACCCAAATGTAGTCTTGATACTCCGCACATAATACTCCCCCCAGTTCCTCCTCGTGACCTCCTCCTGCCCCATCGGCACCCCTTCCCACGTCACCCTCATCACAGTCACAGCGTCCGTATCATTCTGATCAAAGACAATCTCAAGTTTCGAATAATGCCCCTCGACCCACTGCCCCAGCCGCCATTTCTGCACAATCTTCTTCGGCTCTTCCAGCTCCAGATAGGAGCCAGAGACGTTGCCGCCGAAGAGCTCAAACTTGCCGCCTACGTGCGCGCCTTCGAAGAGTTTGGGTGGGGCGCGTGTGAATGCTGCGATTCGAGAGGGGTCGGTGAAGGTGGTGTAGAGTTCGGCGGCTGTGGTGCGGAATTCTTCGGTGGAGGTTAGAGAGGTGGTGTTTACGGAAGGGTGGCCGGCTGCCTTTGTGGTGGTGGTCTTTGGAGCGGAGGTGCTGGTGTTGGGTTTTGCGTTCGTCATTGAGGCGGTGGAGGAGGTTGTAATTGTCGTGGGCTGGAGCGTAGGCGCGGAGCCTGTTGCGTGTTGCAGGTCTTTCCCGTGCTCGTTGATCAGAGATGGTCCGAGCTGGGAGAGTTCGGTTCGCAGTTGTGGAACGATCTTGTCGCGGACGAGGTCTTTGACAGGCTGCTTAGGGGGTTCGTCCGAGTATATGTCTATGTCGAACTTTTAGGGCGGCAATTTAGCAACGAGACGTGGGAGCAACGGCGGAAGATTGAAGGGGACGTACGACGTACTCATCTTCCTCTGTGTCGTGGGCGACCTCCGGGACTGTGATTGTCCCACTGACGTCTTCGGCATCTTTTGTAGTGCCTACAGCAGCTCAGTATTCGTTTTGGTTGTAGCGACTGACAGTCCATACCTTCGTACTCAAGCTGTAGCTTGACATCAAAGAGCGTGATAACCTTGCCCTTTCGCTGGCTGACATCTACATCCCCATCCATACTCAGGACTTTCGACACCTTTGCCGTTACATCTCCCTGCTTCGCCGAGATGCCCACTAGCGACTTCTCAAGGTATTCCTTCGCCCATTCCCTTACGTCCTTATTAACCCAATGCCAATTGTTCGGATTGTGAATGGGCATCTTGTGCTCGTTCCAGGCAAGGCTCTGAGTGAATGTTTCTGTCAGTCTAACGAATGGACCAGAAGTAGAAATGTTCGTAGCTAAGGTATTCAGACAAATCAGATAACAGGAGATCTATGCTCCAGCAAAGCTAATCCGCATCACCAAGAGTACAAAAAAAGGCTAGGACTGGTGCCAGCTTGGGATATCATCAGGTGTGAAATGGGAACAGCACAAGAGGGGAGCTGGGAATATCTTACTCGCGCGATTTGGAGATACCAGTATCGTCAATTCTTGATATCGTTATGGAGTCATAAAATTGTTGCTACGATTAAATGTGAGGGGAATATAGAAAGCTCTAGAAGTTGTGGGGAGCAATAGATCGCCCTTCAGCCCTACAATTTTCTGGTACGAATTGGCAGGCTGTATCAATTACAATACAACGAATTCTTCAGGCAGATGAGAATGGAAGTGATGTTGTGAAGAATGCTCACTCGAATCCTCATCCTTGAGTACGCCCGAATACAGATAGGGTATCTATGCTACAACATCTGCCTAATGCATATCCTGTCATTGCTTTGCCAGCCATTCAGTATACATAGCTTGCCCTGTTATTTTCATGGTCTTGCGACATATCCGTCTCTTTATGCTCATCCACGTCCGAACTCCTGCCATTTCGGCTCGCTCTTGTTGTTACATGATAGCGCCAGCCAACGCCAGCACACACCCAAGAACCATTACTTCCATCTCAACTTGACTACCTTTCAGCGCAGCAGCTTTCTTGGTAGTACTCGGCGTACTTGTAGCGGTGAAAACCCCTGTCAGTGGTTGGGACGTCGTTGCTGCAGAACTGCCTTTTTGTGTCGGGATTGGACCACCTGTGGTGGTTGATGACAGAGGCCCTGTACCAGGGTAGCCTGCTACCATTGAAATCGTTGATGCCGGTGCTTTCCAATCACTAGAGTCGCTATAAAAGACCCCATTGATGATCACACCATGACCTTGCTGCAGCATCACCCTTTGATTTGCATTGCACGAACTATCAATGTTCCTCACCCAGCAAGTCGGAGATAATTGATCGGGCGCCTTGGCGGTTTGTGTAGCGTTCGCGGTGCCGTTGCTTTTGTAGGTGGACAGGTCAGCAGGCTCACCGAGAGAGATATCACTACCCATGATTATTCTCGTGAAGACGGTGAAAGCGGTTTCTGGCTGGTATGCGGGTATCAGGTGGCCAGCGTCATAAATTCGGGAGAACGAAAGGTTGCCGTACTGGCGAACAACCCCACCGACATAGGAATTATTGACGACGATTGCCGCGTAACCGGCACTGTAGAACGGCGTGTACCCTGGTGTCTGTGCAGCGATGGAAAATGAGACAGCCTGTCCGCCAAGCCAGTTGCAAAGGTAATCCCGATCTCCGTAAATCAAAGCAACCCGAACGCCCAAGGACAGAAGGTAGGCAAGTTGGGGAATAGGATTCGCTCGCTCGTTGTCGCCAGTCTGAACGAAAGCATCTCCTACGGCAGCGTTACTCTCCGTGTAATTGACGGCAACTCCAATCGCAGCCTGAACATCTGCATTGTTCAGATACTCCATGTACATGGCTGGAGGGAAAGGATCAGTTTTGTTTTGGGTGATGTCGTATGGGTCTCGACCAGAATTCATGTAAGGACCGATTACATCGTCGCTACAGGTGGTCTGAGCGGTCTTGCATATCTGGTTGACCGTCGTGACATCGCCTTTGTCTGCCGGATCGTAGGAATTGGCAGCATTCCGACAAGTCTGGATGAGCTGCTGACACCCATTCGCGCTTAGAAAGCTACTTGCAGCAGTCTGCTGATCTGTCAAGGGAAGTGCTTGGATGCCGTAGCTGTTGTTGTTGGCAAAGATTGGATAGAATTGGCCTTGAATTAGATCGTCGACGCAGCCTTGCATGATGCCAAGCGAGGTCAAGTGTATCTCGAGGGTCTTATTGCTGGCGATGGAGCCATTCTTCCGCAACATGTTCTGTTGCTCCCAGAACGTCGCGAAAGCAGGCCCATACTTTCCACCGTAACTCTCAGCAAACAGATTGACGCCGACTGCTCCAGGTTTGGTACTATTAGAGTATGTCCCAGGATTGTATTGAGGGAATGTACCAAGGAAACCCTGCAGCATGTGCCAAGTGGCCTGTGCTGCGATCTCGGTCGTGTTGGTTGTTTTATTGGCATTATTTGAGCCAAAGGTGCCATTGAGGAAAGTGTAGTCTGGCTGGCCGGAGGGAACGTCCGTGGGAGGTTCGGCAATTATGCCAGTGAACAAATTGAGGGATCCATTTGTCGGAGTGTCGTAGGAAAAGCCTACTTGATTGGGTTGGTCGACGTAGAGAATGTTGGTGCTTCGATCCCATCCCCAATCACTAGGTTTCGTACCGAGCCTATCTTGCGCAATCTCAACCACCTGACAAGGACCATTCTCCAAGAATAAGCCCACCATGCTGCTACTTCCAGGCCCTCCATTGATGTATATCGTGAGGGGAGCCGTGGTAGCATCCGTACGAGCTTCGATGAACCAGAAGAACGTATTGATTGAGTAGTTCTGCTGTATGGGCGCAAGTGTGAAGGGTGGGAGAGAGATGTAGCCGGTATATTGCTTTTGAGTGGGAAAGACTGTTGTGCACGTTCCAAGGGGGGGGGACTTATAGCGTATAGTGATGTTCCCATCAACGGGAGAGTGGATGATTGTGACATTAGAAGAATCGCTGGGCGGGAAAAACTGGCAGTTCGAGAGCGTAAAGAAGAACAGCACGCCTAGGGTGATAAGAACATTGCTCAAGGTTGGTTGGTCGGTCTGCTGAGGCCATTAGCTTTGGAGCCATTGATGTTGAGGGCCTCTACTCACCCTCATCGAGTTTAGCATCCTGGCCGAGGCCTTGTGTCCGATGTGTAGGAATGCCCGTTGCCCTTAACTGCCTCGAGTGTCGGAGGTGTTTGACCCATGAGAGTTTGGTGGTGGGCATGCCAATGCACGCGCCCAATTGTTTGAAGATCAGGGTGTGATATCGTCGTGCGATTTCGGAGTAAACAAGCTCTTGTGGACAACGTCTCACAGCCAGCGACTAAATATAATGAATGTGGGTAAAGGCCAGAGAGGAGACCTGGATCCTCCGGCAAGGCGCAGTCAGTCAGTGTCTTCAACAACAACGGCTATGAAGGGCTATTCTTGTACAAAGGGGAAAAACAGTGGAAACGCCTGAAGCGACAGATAGTAGGCAGATAATGGCCCATGAAGATATATAAAGCTGTGAGGAGGATTATCTACTGGAGAACGATGGTTGGATAGGTCAAACGGGTGCCGAACACCCGGCTTGGCATTTCCTAGCAACATTGGAAGTCCTCTGTGATTTCCTTTAGGACTAGCGTAGTTTCTAACAGACCCCTCGGATAACTTTCCTTTATTCGTACTCGTAGGGCTGAGCTTATATATATAGATTATATAGGTAGAGTGGAATCTACCTAAAAATAAGTAGTAAATTTATAACTCTTATATCTAATAATAATACTTTAAATAAGTCTTATTAGATAGCTTATATAATAATATAACTATTAAGGTATTAATAACTATGAATACTTTAATAGTTATTTAATAACTTAGTTAAAAGAATCTAATAAAAGTTATAAATTTCACTCTATCTTAATAAAGATATAAAATATATATAAATCTATTAAATAACTCTACCTCCTTATTAATATCTAATATCCTGTAAGAATAAACGGATACCTTATAAGAGGAATATAAGTATATTAAGAGAATACCCCTATTAAGATTATTTAATTAATAAATCATCTTTAAGAATATTATTAAGATTATATAAAAAGGGCTTATAAATAACCCCTTAAATTTACATCTTAAATACGCTTAATTAATCCCGAATTTCTATTACTTTATAAGAGTATATAGATTTATTATAAATTAGAATATTAAGAATTATATAAGGATTTATAAATATTTTCTATCTTATAATTAATAAATTAGTAAGAGGAAACCCTTATAATAAAATAATAAAAGAGGTTAGATTAAAACTTATACCTAGCGGGCTAAGTATAAAGACCTTATTCTTATTAAAGTAATAATTAAATATATCTTCTTTAAGAGAGTAAGCTAAATATTAAATATTTTACTATTTATATTTTATTAGTTAAATAAATTAATATCAAAATATCTTAACTACTAGTTAAAAGTAGTATTATAATAGGAAAGTAATTTATACTTATAAGAGTTATTAAATAAGTTCTTATACCTCTTATTAATTAAGAGTAATTTATTAAGGAAAGTAGTAAACTCCTTATTATTATTAAGTATACTTAATTATAATTAGAGTAAGCTATTATAAAGGAGTATTAAAAGGAACTTAAAGATTACCTTAATCTTCTTAAATATTAATATAAAGTATTAACTTCAGCTAGTATTATTATTATATATAATATTTTATCTTAATAACAACCTATTTTATTACAAACTTAAAGTATATTAATACTTATAAATACTATTTTAATTACTTTAATATTATATAAAGTACCTTTTAAAGGATTTATTAACTTATTAATAGTTTAACTTAGAATAGTAATATCTTTTATATCTAAATTAAGCTAATTAATAAATACCTTAGTTATAAGGGATATATTTAGCTTATCTTTAATAAAAGTCTATTTTAATAATAAGTTAAAGATTCTAAATCTATTAAAATATTATAATAAACTAAAATTAGATATTACTAACTATTAAATTAAAGAGATAGATGCTTAATTCTTAAATTATTAATTCCTATCTTAATAATAATTTATAAATAAATAGAAGATTATTATAATAATATTATATCTCTAAGGTAATATAAGGATTTAATAGGTATAAATAATCTAATAGATTACTTAAAAAGAAATAGAATAAATTATTAAATATTATAAATTCTTATATATCTTTTAAGATTACTTTTAATCTATTAATTTAATATCTTATTAATAGGAAAATTAGGAATAATATTATTAATTTATTACTATTTATACTTTCTATTTAAGACTCCTTAAGTATAAGATATATTTATTACTTACCCCTAATAATTTTAAATTTTAATATAAGTTTATAAATAAACTTACGCTTATAATTTATTATTAAATATTAATAAATAGGTTTTAAATTTATATAAATACTTATAAGAAAATTATTAAGTAGGTTACTTAAGTTAAAATTATCTTTATTTAAGCTAAGAAGTTAGTTTATAATTAAATTAATATTATTATTCCTAATCCTTATACTTTAAAAGATAAGAACTTAGAGATAGGTAAGATAAATATAATTATTAATTATAAAAAGGGATAAGACTATAAAGGTTATAAGTAAGGTTATAAAAGAAGATATAAAAGTTATAAAAATTAAAATAATATTAATAATAATAACTTAAGTATTATAACTATTATCAAAGACTTTATATCTTGATATCACTTAGCCTAAAGGGCTACTAGCTAGATTAGGCCTAGTATATTAGTACTTAGGTAGGCCGTCTACCTTTCTACTAATATATCCTTTTTACTACCTTATAAGCTATCCTTATAAGTGATAGTAATACTATAAGGTCTTATTTAGAGTTACTAAAGTACTATAATTTATATTAATAAGAATGCTAGCTCCTAAGTACTAACCTTATAATACTAGTCCTACTAATCTATTAGTCTTTTACTTACTATTTATCCCTAATCTATTTATTACTTATTTAAGCCGTTTATTAAAGCCTTTATAATATTTAATACCTTATATACTATTAAAGCCTTTAATAAATACTATCCTTAATACCTATATACCTATAAGTATTAGCTAAATAATTAAGGGATTTCTTTAACTTTACTAAGTAAAAGGGTAGGAGCCTTCCTATTAAGATATTATTATCTTAATAAGGTAACTACTTCCTACCTTTTATTTAACTCCTTATTAAGCTTACCCGCTTAATTAATAAGCTAGTTATAGACTAAATAGTTATAAACTAAGTAGTCTATTAAGCGTATTAAATTAACTTATTTATTAAGAATAATAATACTATTATTAGAGATCTATTAGCTAACTCTTATTATACCTTAAGATACCTAACTATTAATTACTTATAATTAGTAGACCTCCCTTTTAATCCTAAAGATAATAGTATATCTAAGTCCTTTATAAGATAGTAGATAAGAGTAGCTTCTTCGCCTACTATCCTAATATAATACCTACTAAAGTAGTTTATTAATAAATACTACTTTAATATTAATATTTAAACCTAATATATTAACCTTGAATAAGCTTATATTATACCTCCTAAGTTTAAGCCTATACTAATACTATCTAATACTAGCTTATTAGCTATAAAAGCCTCTAATACTAATATACTAATACTAAATATAACTACTATATCCTTCTTAAACGCCTAACGTAGGGAGATATTAGCTACTATTATTAAGGTAATAAATATCTTTAACTAGGCTTAAATAACTAGCTAAGTAAATAGTTTATAACTAGTAATAGCTACTACTACTATAATAGTATAATAAAGTCCTAGACTAAGCGCCTTCTAATTAAGGGATATAAGATACTCTAATCCTAATTTATAAGTTATACCTATTAAAGTAAAGGATAATTATAATATCTATTATAATATATTTAGCTTTATTAACTACTTATAAGTAAAGGCTTCTATTATTAACCTAGCTATCTTAAGATAAAATATTAATAGCTATTTACTTAAGGCTATTAATAAATAGTATATTAATTAACTAGATAATCTTACCTACTTTAAGCTTTATAATAATCCTAATACTATTAACTAATAGTATTAAAGTCTTAAGATAAGATTTTATAACTTATTTAATAGATCCTTATCTTTACTTAAGGTAGTATAATATATTATAAAAGATACTAAAAACTATTAAGATCTAGCGGACTATATTAATATAATTATACTTAATAGTAAGAATATAAGTATTATTACTATAAAAGTAGCCTAAGTCTTACTTACTTATAAGTATATAAATAATAAATTAAAATAAGACTTACCTTATCTTACTAATATATCTACTATTAGTAGTTTACTTACTAAGCTATACTATTAGAAAGATATTTAATTTAATATTTATAGAAGGTATAAATTAAGGCCCTTAATTTAAGGTAAGTAATAATAATAATTATAGTAAAAGCCTTTAATAGGAAAATAAGATTAGTATACTCTTAATCCTAATTTTAATTATTAATCCTTTTTTAATTTAAATCTATATTAATATAATTAAGGAGCTAATAATAGTTTATTAAATCCTTATAAAAGTAATTTATATAATAATCCTTCTTATAATTCCTAGAACTGTAATAATAATATATTATAATAATAGTAAAGCGTATAAGTATAAACTCTACCTAGTAATTACTAATAACTTTAAATTACTAGTAGAAATATAGACGCGTTAGCTAAGACCTTATAAAAGGCTTTATAAGACAGCTATTAAAACTATAATAATAATCCCTATTATAAGCCTTTTTAGGTATATTCTTATAATAACTATATCTATTAGGTAAGTATTAAAGATAAGGTAAAGGAGGAGTAAAATAAGGTCCTTAATAAGTAAGGATAATATAAGATATATAAGGAAGGATATTACTAGGATATTTACTAGTCTTAAGTAAACTAATTTATAAAGTAGATAGACCTTATAAAAGCCTCTACTAAGGGAGATAATAAGGAAGATATATATTACAACCGTAGGTTTTATCAAGCGGAGGCTTAGTACGGGTTAGTAATATAGGTCGACGGGTTAACTATTAGCTAAGAGGTGTCGACCTAATAAGAAGGTTACTAGAATAACAGGGACGTATAGCTAGCGATCTAGGCGACCTAGTAAGTATATAGATCTCTTATATCTATATAGATAGTAATGTTTCCTAGTAGATAGGAGCTCTATATTTAACTTATATTATAATTCTAGTAATCTCCTAGGCATTAAATATAATACCTTATACTAGACCTGTTTAGTATAAGCCTATTTATCTTACTTCTTTAATATTCCTTTTTATAAGAACTAATCATAGGTCTACCTTATCTATAAATAGGGTGAACTATAACATTTTAAATACCCTTAGAATAAGTACCTTAGAAAGTAGAGACCCCCCCCTAAGCGTCTAGAGTTCCTAACGCCTAATTATAGATATTAAGGATAGATCTAAGATTACTAGACCTAACTTATTCTATAATGAAAGAGAGAAACTTAAAGACTAGCTTATATAGCTTCAGCTTTACTTCGCCTTTAACGGATAGGCCTTATTAATGGTATAATAGCTAGCCTTCATTATTATATATATAAGAGGACAAGCTTAGAAGTAGGTTTATCCTTCACTTAAGAAGTACCTTAAGGATAAAGATAATTTAGATAATTAATATATCTAGAACTAGATAGAAAGCTTTATATAATTTTATATTAAGATATAATAAGTCTTTAGTCCTTTAAATAAAAATAAGGTAGTAATATAAGTTATTTAGTACTTATCTTAGAAGAAGTCTACTACTAAGTATTCCACTTAATTTCAGTAATATATAATAAAGATAGACTAGGATAATAACATACTAATAATAATATACTACTACGGATTAAAGTTTAATATTAAAAAAGAATTTATATAAACTAGAGTATAGATTAATAATCTTAATACTCTAATAATAAAGGTTATAAAGGTTAATAATAAGCTCTATAAATTAATAATAAAAAATGATATAATAATAGAACCTTTAAAATAGGATAATCAGGAATCTTTACTAGTAATAGACTAGGAAGATAATAGTATTAATAACGCGACCTATATAGATATATACTAATAGAACTAGACTTCACTTAGAAATAAGATAAGGGAAAATTCAGGGATAAGAAGTAACTTAAAAGGGGTAAGAAAGTAATAACCTATTATAATTATAATAAACTAGGCCACTTCGCTAGAGACTACTAGTTAAAGAATATAATACCGCGATTATAATTAAACGTACTAAGAAGAGTTCTATATAATAAACCTTCTAAGGATTTAGAGAACTACGACTTAATCTATGAATAGATAGAGGTAGAGAAACTATTAAAAGAAGTTATAAAGGAAGAACGTTATTTTAAATTTATATAAAAAGTATACTAATTTATTAAAAATCTGAAAGATTATAGGATATCACCTTAGGATATTAATATAAGAATTATAAGGTATCTTATCCTAGTAGGATAAGAGGACTTAAAGCTTAAAGAAATCCTAAGGGACCTAATTATTAATATCTAGATAGAAGTAGACTAGCTATAATAGTAACTCCAAGATATTTAAGAGAAGAAGATAGAATAGGAATCTTTAGATAACGGCGAGGTTCTGGAGTATAGCTTAGAATATAGACAAGAAAGTTAAGAGAGCTTAAAGGAAGAAGCGCTACGCTATAGAATTAGCAGGGATACTCTAGATAACTCTCTATCTTATACTACTATATTATAAGGATTAAATAAAGAAAAACGCTTAGAGAAAACATATTATAAAGAAAAGCTTTATATTAAGGACTACTAATTTAACTTAATATACCTAGAATATAGTATTATATATTAGATAGCCTACGCTAATAACTATTATAAGTACTACTACTAAGTTCGGTTAGAGCTAGGAAGATAAGTAGTAGGTACGTCTTATAAATAAATAAACTGGAAGGACTATATAAAAGATAATTATAACTAGTACTTAACTAGTAAATAGTATAACCTATAGTTTCCAGGATCTACTATAGACTAGTATAATAGTATAAAGAAGTAACTAATATATAGCCTAAACGAAGAGTATTACTACTTATTAGAGTAGTATACTTATATATATAATAGATGCTAAAGATATATAGAAGTTAAAAAGATATATGATTTTCTCCCTAAATAGGGAAAAGAGTAATCTCTTATATTACAGGGAGATATAGGTAGATTAACATATTAATCCTAAAGTAAATCCTGTATACTATTTAATATAATACATATATGAATATACTAGTATTAATTAATAGTTAATAAACTATTATAATAATAGATTCTAGAGTAACTAGTAACTTTACTTCCTAAGATTTAGTACGGTTACTAGGCTTACTAACTTGAAAGAAGAAGGAATAGTATAATTTATAAATAGCCGACAGGTTAACGCTATTAATAGGAAGGATAGATAAGGAAATATACTTACTACCTATAATAATTTAATATTATTATAAGGAACTAACCTTTAATATAGTTAAGATAACTACTTATTATATTATTTTAGGAATACCTTAATTAAAGAAATATAATCTAGTAATTAACTAGATGAAAGAAGTACTTATATTTATAAATACTAGAGATATTACTAGTATATAACCTATACGCTAATAGAGGATAGTAATAGATAAGAAATAGAATTAAGGACTAGTTAAAGCTTATTACGCTTTAGTTTTAAAGAAGGATAACCTTAAATAAGGGTCTAACTTAATATATATTAATAAGGATTAGCCGGATAATTAAGCTAGAGTTATTAAAGGAGATAATAAACCTCCTAATATCCTATAAGAGTATAAGAAATAGATATATCTCTTTATAAAAGAGATAATAATAAAAGCTTTACTTATATACTAATCTTAGGATTATAAGATTAAACTTGAATTAGGAAAGGAATTAACCTTTAAACTAATCTATATATTATTAGAAAAGGAACTTACTATACTACGCGGGTATATTAATAAGAACCTTAAAAAGGGATTTATTTAAGAATTCAAATTATTAGCAGGTTATCTAATCCTCTTTATATTAAAAAAGGATAGAAAGCTTAGGCTATATATTAATTATTAGAAGTTAAATGATATTACTATCAAGAATTAATACCCTTTACTGAATATTAATAAGCTATAGGATAGACTCTCTTAAGTAAAGATATTTATTAAGCTTAACTTATAAGGAGCTTATAACTTAATCTAAATAAAAGGAGGAGAAGAATAGAAGACTATATTTAAGACTTAGTATAGATATTATAAGTACCTAGTTATATTATTTAGACTTATAAATATATTAATAACCTATTAAGTACTAGTTAATAATATTATTTAAGCCTATTTAGATTATACTATAATTACTTACCTTAATAACATCTTAATTTACTCTAAAATCAAGGAGGAATATATCTAGTATATATAAGACATCTTAACCTATCTATTATAAGCTAGATTATTCCTTAAGCTAGAAAAGTACGAATTTTATAAAGAATTAATAGAATTCCTAGGATTTATAGTAAATACTATAGGTATTCATATAAGCCCTGAAAAGATCAAGGTTATAATAGAATAGCCTATATTATATAATATGAAATTAGTCTAAAGCTTCTTAGGATTTATGAACTTTAATAGAAGGTTTATTAAAGGGTATTTAAAGATAGTATTACTACTTATAAATATTATTAAGAAGGAAAAGGGATTTTAATAAGGACTAAGTTAATAGAAAGTATTTATAATATTAAAGGAGGCTTATTAAAATCTACTAGTACTCTATACCTTTTAGGTAAATAAACCTACCTATATTAAAATAGATACTTTAGATCTTGTAATTAGCGCCTATTTATATTAGGAAAAGGATAGTAAATAGTACCTAATTACCTACTACTTATAAAAGATATTAGTAATAGAATAGAACTACGATATCTATAATAAGGAACTATTAGTAGTAGTATACGTACTTTAGAATTAAAGAGTATATACTAAGAGTTATTTAGAACTTATTATCTTTATAAATTATAAGAACCTCTTGAACTTTATTATAATTAAGGAGTTAAACTAAAAATAAGTCTATTAATTAAAATTATTAGGATAATATAAGTTCAAGATATTATATATCCTAGGAAAAGATAATAGTTAAGTAGACGCCTTAAATAGGCGTATTAATCATATAGAATCCAAGGATATTATAAAGAAACTAATTCTTAAATAAGAAAAGGATAGATTATTAATATTAATATAAAGTTTAGTAATTATAACGCGAATTATAATCTAGGATATTATACTAACTTTAAGGGAAGGTTATATTAATAATAACCTAGTATTATAATTAAGGAATTAGTAATCAGGATAAGAGCTACTCTAATATAAGGGGAAGACGTACTTACCTAAGAAATATATTAAAGAAGTAATCTAGGATTATTATAATAATCCTGTATTAAGATATCTAGGAATCTCTAAGATAGTAGAACTCCTTTAATAAGAATATACGACGCCGCGACTACGGACGTACGTTAAGAAATACATCAAGGAATATATTTAATACTAGTAGAATAAATCTGCGCGCCACGCTAAATATAGGCAAATATAATTTATACTAGTTCTAGATATACTATAGAAGAATGTAATAATAGACTTTATTATTAAACTATTAAAATCAAAAGATCTAGTTATAAGGGATATCTTTAACTTAGTAATAGTAATTATTAATAAGTTAATAAAGTATATAATCCTAATCCCTTATAAAGAAATATATAAAGTATATTAACTAGGATTTATCTTATTAAATAAACTGATAAGGGATTATAATATACCTGAATCTATTATTTTAAATAGGGATAGACTCTTTATATTTTATTATTAGAAGACTCTAATCGCCGTAATTAGAATAAAGTTATAAATATTAACCGCCTACTATCTAGAAATAGATAGTTAGACAGAATGAACTAACTAAATAATAGAAGTATACCTAAGATACTACGTTAGTTATAAGTAAAATAACTAGGTCTTATTACTTCTTATAATATAATTAGTACTTAATAATAAGAGATTAGATATAACCGGACTATCTCCATTCTTTATAAATTACAGAAGACATACCAATTTATTTCTAGAATCAAGGAAGGGTTCTAGGGTAGAAAAGGTAGCGGTGTTAGTATCTAATATAAAAAGACTATATAATAATATATAGTAAATAATTAGTAAGGTTAATACTAAGACTTAATAACGAGTTAATAAGAAAAGAAAAATATATCCTTAATTAAAGAAGGAGGATAAAGTATACCTTTATATAAAAAACTTAAAATGTAAGAGACTAAGTAAGAAACTAGACTATATTAAAGTTAGACTATTTTTAATTAAATAACCTAAGGGGCCTATTAACTATAAGTTATAATTACTACCTAACGCTAGAGTATACCTAGTATTCTATATCTCTTTACTAGAGCTAGCTAACTCCAAAATATTACTTTAGGAAAGTTAAGGTTCAAGGCTAAGACTGAAGAATATGAAGTTGAAAGGATCCTAGACTAGCGGGGTCAGGAATACCTAGTTAAGTGGAAAGGATATAAGGACTTAAAGAATACCTAGGAACTAGTTAGATATCTTAAGAACTATAAGAACCTTCTATAATAATTTTACTAGAGAACGAGCCTAGAGGTAACTAGTTAAGTGTCTTTAAAGATATATTAATATTTAGGAAGTTATCTATTAATAACGCTCTTATAATATAGTTTTAAACCTCTTATACCTTCTCTAGATCCTTAAGCCTCTTTAATTCTTTAATATCATTTAACCCCTTATTAAATATTCGTTATTCCTTCTCTTTAAGGAAACGTTTCTATACCCTTAAGCGCTTAAGCTTTAATTACTTAACACGGGTGATTTTATTAATAGCCTCCTAGGTAGCTTTTATCTTAATCTCTTCTTATTTAAGCTTCTTTATAACTCTATTAATACTACCGAAATTAATTACTAGCTTAGCCGGCTCGTACTTCTTTCTAATATGAATATACTTACTATACTTCTAGAATAGAGAAGAAAGTTGATACTCCTTCTACTATTAAGTATAGCGGGTATAAGTAATTATAGCTAAGACGCCCCTAAGAAGAACTTACTCTATTAAGTTTAGACGCTAAGAAGTCTTATACGAAGGCATAGATATATCTTTAGGAATAAAGAAAGAGAAGGAAGGAGGGATAGTATTATAACTATAGGTTTTATTAAGCGGAGGCTTAGTACGGGTTAGTAATATAGGTCGACAGGTTAACTATTAGTCAAGAGGTATTAACCTAGTAAGAAGGTCGCTAGAACGACAGGGACGTATAACTAGTGATCTAGGCGACCTAGTAAGTATACGGATCTCCTATATCTATATAGATAGCGATGTTTCCTAGTAGATAAGAGCTCCGTGTTTAACTTATATTATAATTCTAGTAATCTCCTAGGCACTGAATATAATACCTTGTACTAGACCTGTTTAATATAAGCCTACTTGTCCTACTTCCTTAATACTCCTCTTTACGAGAACTAATCATAGGTCTATCCTATCTACGAACGGAGTAAACTGTAACAATATAATAGAAAGCTATTTTATTAACTTAAAGGAAGATAAGTATAATTATTATTTATATATATCTA
>JAABUL010004162.1_pt1 | contig 19838 bp, 1 predicted proteins | sample 5559151 | NCBI WGS metagenome assembly JAABUL01 (sample SAMN10711876, study PRJNA513368) | rock metagenome | isolation source: Antarctica rocks | place: Antarctica: Victoria Land, Pudding Butte sud | reverse complement strand
TATAATATTATATTTATAATAATTAATTAAATTTATAAAGTATTTTAAGAAGTTAATAAATTCCCTTATTTTCCTTATAATTTATAAGTTATTTAATATAAATCTCTTTATTTATATTATTATAAAGGAAGGTTATTTTAATATTTATTTATTTTAAATCTTAATTTATAATAGCTATTAATATAAAAATAACTTTATAATTTATAAATTTAATTATTAAAATAAAAGTTTTATTATAATTAATACCTTTATATTATTCAAATCTTTAAATAACTTAATATATCTTATATTATATAATTTCCCCTTAAAAATTATATTTTAAGGTATAAACTTATTTACCTTTTAATATATATTTATTTAAGGATAATAAGATTATTATTTATATTTAAATTTTATTAAATATCGAATTTAAATTTAAGTTTTTCTATATTAATTAAAAGTATAAAGACTATTATACTTAAAAGATTTAATGAAAGGTTATATAAATTAAATGTAATTAACTTAAGATAATTAAAGTAATTATATATTCTTTAATATTTAATTATATAAGTAGATTTATAATTAAGGTTATAAAATTAATATTTTATATATAAATATCTTAATTCTTATTATTCTCTCTTAAGATAAATATTTATAAATATTTATTAATTTAAATTAAAGTAATTTTTATATCTTATTTAATATTAATATAATAAGGATATTTCTTTTAAAAATATTGTTAACTTAAGTAACTTACTTCTTTATAAAGTTTTATAAGTAAAAAATATAATTCCTTTTATATTTTAATAAGTTATATTTATTATTTTTATCTTCTAATTTCTTTTAACTTTATTATAAATTATAAATTATAAAATTAATTTATTATAAATAAGAGAATTTTAATTTATATTATATTTTAAAAGATATCTTATTTAATTTAAATTTATATTATATTTTAAAAGATATCTTATTTAATTTAATATTAAATAATTAAAATATAAGGAAACTAATTATTTAAATAAATTTAAGTTAAAAGGATTTATTAAAGTTAAAATTTAAAAAATAAATTTTATTTTATATAATAATATATATTTAAAATATTTTATCTTATTATTTATTTAAGGGTTATTTAGTATTATTAATTAATAAAAGATATTTTAATCTTTAAGGAAATTACTAAAAATAATATTAATATATTTATCCTTATTACTTATTTTAAAATAATAAATATAATATTTAAAATATTAAAATATAATATTAAAATATTAAAATAATTTAAAAGTATTACTTTTATTCTTAAGGTAAAATAAATAAAAATTTATATAATATTATTTTTAAAAATTATAAAATATTTACTTCTTTTAAAACTCTTTAAAGTAAATAAATTATTATTATTATTATAAATAAATTTTATTAAATATTTCTTTAATTAAATAATATTTTATAATATATTATCTTTTAATAACTTTAAATATAATATTTATAGATAAATTTATTAATAATAAACTTTAAAAAATTAATATTAATTATTATTATAAAGAACTTATTAATACTTATTATTTAAGGTATTTTATATAAATATATTATAATTGTTAAACTTTATTTAAAGGAAATTATAAATATTAAGAATTAAGGGCTTTTATAATTTTAAAATAAAAACTCTTATAACTTAATTAATATTAAAAGTTATAAAACTTTTAAAAATAATACAATCATTTTTTTAATAAATTATATTTATATTAATATTAAAGAATTAACTTATAAATAATAAATATTTAATATTTAAGTTATAAACTTATTATATATTTAAAATAAATATAAATTTTAATTAATTATTAATCTTATAATTAAGTTTAATAATCTTATAATTTTATAAAGAATATTAAATATTAATATTATCTTTAATAATATAAAGAGATTTAATTAATCTTAAATTTAAAATTTATATTTTAATTTTAAAAAATATATTAATTATACCTTAAATTTATAATAATTATATTATTTATTTTAAATATAAAAGTGAAAAGAGTTTAAGTTATTATAAAATAAATAATATTTTTATTAATATATTTATAAATTAAAAAGTTATTAATATAACTTACAAATATACGTTTAATAAAAGTTTTATTTAATTTTTATTTCTTTAAATTATTTATATTTATAATAATAATAATAAGTATTAATTATAATAATAATAGTTTTCTTTAAAACTTTTTTAAATTTATTAGGTTTTAAATAAAGATATTATTCTTAATATAAATTTAAGGTATAAATAAAATAGGATTTATAAAGGATATCTTTATAATATATATAATTTAAATATAATTTATTATCTCCCTTACCTTTTCTTAAAGTATAATTATAAGTTTTAAATATTATTATTATATAATTCTTTAAGGCTTATTAATATTATTCTTTATTTCTAATTATAAAGGAAATTTAATTATATATAATTTAAAAGATATCAAAGGTATTATTAAGTTTAAGGAAATATAATTAAATTATATATATCTTTAATATTATTATTTCTTTATTAAACTCTTTAAGTTTAATATTAATTTTTTAAAAATTTCAATAATATTTATTTATATCTTTTAAATAAATTGTATAAAGATATTAAATTGAATTAATATAAATATTAAAATTTATAAATTAAGAATTTATTTTAATTTTATAAAAAATAATTTAAAAATAAAAATAAAAATATATAAAATCTTTAATAAATTTAATAAATTTATAGATATTAAATTTAAGATAATTATAAATAATAATATATACTTTAAATTATAGACTTATTATAATAGATTTAAAATTATTAATTATTAATTAATTATTATCTTCTTTAATTTAATAATTATAATTAAAGTTAAATTTAAGTATAATAATTAATATAAGAGGAAAGCTCTTATTATTACATTAAATATTAATCATTTTATTTTAAATACTTTATTAAAGATAACTTAAATTTAGATTAAGATTTTATAAAATTAAGTATATTATTTATAAAAAAGTCTTTAAATAAATATTTTAAAGGTAATAATTTTAAAGGTATTATTTTTAACTTTAAATTATTATAACTTAAGGGTAATTATAATAATTTATAATTATTATTATTTTCTTTAATAATAGGCTATTTAACCTCTTTTTTAATAACTTTAAGTAAATAAAGAAAGAATATTAATTTAAATTATTAATAAATTTTAATAATAATATTATAATAAAAAGGGATTTTAAGTATTATTAATTTATAATAATTTAATTTAATAATAACAGAAGGATTAATAAGTCTTTTATTATAATAAGGTATCCTTATATTAAGGATATAAACTTTTAAGGGTTAAAATATTAAAAACAATTAATAATTATAATAGGTAAAAAAACTTATTTTAAATTTAAATAATAAATGATAAGAATAAATAAGAATATAAAAAATAGGATAATTAAGATTAAACCTCCTTCTTAATAAAGATTTCTTAGGGGCTTAACCTCCTTTATAAAGTTTTTAATACTAATAAGTTAAATAAAATTATAAAGCCTTAATTTTATAACAAGGTAGAGATTACTATTTAATAAGTTTTATTAAGATTATTATTAAGGGACTTAATATACTTAATAATATTTCTATTTATTAAATTAATATTTAATATATATAAAAGTTTAAAAGTAAGTATTTATTCAAGAGCTTAATTATATAGTTTAATAATACTTACGCTAAGATATTATATATATAAGCCCTTATAGTTATTCTTTTAAATCCTAAATAATTATAAAATAATTAGGTTTATTTATTCTTTTAAAGTTATATAATAATAATTTATAATAATAAAATATTAAATTCCTTTAATAAATATTAAATATTCTTTTTATATAATTATATATAATAAAGGTATTAAATATTTATTAAAGGTTATTAAGACCTTAAGGTTATATAAATAAAGGATAAAATAAATAATAATTATAATAAAATAAATACTTATACTTCTAGGCTTATAACCTATTAAAATATATAATAAAATACTTGAATTAAGTTATTAAATATAAATATATAAGAATTAAATATAATTACTAAGATATACTAATTAATCGTCTAAGCGCCTTAATAGGGCCTTATATTTTAATAAGATATAATATTTAGGAGTAATCTTAATAATTTAATGAATTCGTTCTAAGTACCTATTTATCTAGGTATAATAAGTTATAGATATTAATAGCTTATAATCTACCTTAGGAGGCCTCCTATAACGCTGAATAATATATCAATTATTAGGTATTAAGCTATTAAGCGTAATAATAATTTTATAAGACTTAAAGGATTTTTAGCTTCTTATTAATAATTAATTATCTAATAAGATTAAGTTTAATAAAACTACCTATCTATAAATATTTAATATTGATTACTTATTATCTAATAGTTAATTTAGATAGCCTATCCGCTAATTATTAATATTAATAGTTTATTAATAGACTATTAATATATTAGATAGATAATTTATACCTTCTAAGTTATTATATTAATATATTATTATAGTATATATATTATAAGTATACTTAACTATTATAAATTAAATATTTTTATATTTATAGTATGAAAATCTCTATACTTCTCTATACTAGCGTATTATATCAAGGCCTTTATTATTAGATATCTACTAATAATTATATAACTAGATAATTAGTAGTAGTATACTAATTATAGTAATATTATATTAACTTAATAGTATATCCTATTATAATAATTAGTAGTCTTATCTATCTAAAATAAAGAAGGTAAGGAGGTATTATAAATTATTTAATTACTATTACTTACTACCTTATATAGGTTATTATAAAAGTAACGTTATACTAGCTATATTATATTATATTATATTATATTATATATATTATAAGTAATATTACTTAGCGCGCCTATTATAAAGTTATTAAATTTAAAGTCTTAGTCTTAGTCCTACTAGTTATAACTATTATTTAGCTAGAGAGAGCTAATATTCTCTATATTATATATTATAATAAAAGTAAAGAAACCCTATAAGTTAATACCTTTTTATTAGAGTAGGATTCTTAATATTATTATTATATAATATATTACCCTTATTATTATTTAATAGAATAATAGCTTTATTTATTATAATAATCTTCCTATTCTTAGATTCTTATATTATCAATTTATTCTCCTTTAAATTATTAAAGTAATCTAACTTACTTACTAGGCCCTCTCTATTAGTTATTAACCGTTAATTAACTGTTAATTAATAGTATAACAAGTTTAGTAGTTAGTATTTAAGAGTAGTAACTATTATTCAGCTATTATATCTCCTAGTAATATCTTATAATTAAGACTTTACAGGTAGTCTACTAAGTTGTTAGTAGTTTATCCTATAGCTTATCTATTTATAAGAGTATATACTCTTGTTAATATTCTTAATATAGTATATTAATAAGTAAGTAGTAAGTTAATAAACTATTAATTACCTTATATTAATTAAGTAACTAAGAAATAGCGAGTATATTAACTAATAGCTACTTTAAATTAATAGAGTAATAATAAGTAGATTAATTAATAGCTACCTTAGACTATTAGAGTAACTAGGAAATAGTAAGTAGATTAACTAATAGCTACCTTAAACTATTATAATAATAAAAGAGTACTAAGTAAATAGGATAGCTAGTCTTTAATATTAGGTTAAGTAGTAGAGGGTATAATTAATAAATATAATAATATCTAAGATAGTACTAACTATTATATTAAATAAAGCTTATAACTACTTTCTATAAAGTATCTTTATATATAGTAATTCTTCTTATTTATCTTAGGAGTTCTTCTAAGTAAACTCTCCTAGTAACTCTTCTTAGCTTATAATTAATTCCTATAAGTATTAGCTATTAAATAATAAATAGTAATCTTTATAAAAATATTAATACCTTAGAATAGGTATTATAAAAGATATATTTATAATAAAAAGATATATTTATTATAGATATAATTCTTAAAGTTACATTTATTAAGGCTAAGGTTAATAAGCTAATAAGCTAGAAGTATAAATATCCTAATATATATAATAAGGCCCTTAATAGGAGATTCTATTATCTCAAGGATAACTTATATAACTATTTTATATAATCACCTTTATTATTACTATTAGCTTTATAATTAGTAATTATACTATTATTAATCTTAGAAATCTCTAAAATATACTCTTAATTAGGTTTTAAGTTATTAAGAATAGTATCTAAGTCTAGACTTATATTAACTTTAAATAGACGCTTATATTATATATATATAGGAATTCTATGTTTAAGGTAATTATTAATTATTTACTTATTAAAGTCTAGATATATATAAAGCGCGTTAAATATAATAAGTAAATATTATTATAAATATTTAAAATAATTAAGATTAAGTAAGAATTCTTTATATAATATAAAAAATCGCTAATAAGTTATTAATTATAAGAATATATTTATAAAAGAATAAGTATTAACTTATTAAATATTAACTTATATAAACTTATACTTTAAGAACTTTTATTATCCTTTATAATTATACTAAAATTAATAGCTTTTAAGTTAAATTTAAATATAAACTCTAATTAAGAGTTATCTTAATTAAAATAAATCTCTCTTTAAATTTCTTAAAGAATTATAAGACTAGTAAGTATTAACTACCTTAAAGGTTATATATTAATAATTTAATATTATACCTATAAAAGTATTATATTAAGGATACTAATATTATATATATAGATTAGGTGGCTCTTAGCGTACTACGGAAGGCTTCCGTAGTTATTATATATAGTTAGAGATCCTTCTTCTCTATTAATAGATTATCTCTTCCACCTATAACTAGTCCATTCCTGATAATTAGTAGTAATACCTACGTATTATATCTTTAAGGTATTATATAATTACCTAGAAGTACTAATACTATCTTTATAGTATTAATATTATCCTTATAATATTAATAGTCCTCCTCCTTTAAAGTCTTATAAGCTATCTCTATAAAAGGCTTTAATAATAGCTTTTATAACTAGAATAATTAATCTAATAATAAAGATCTTCCTTTATATTAATCTAAAGTACTATAAAATCCTTTAAAAGATATCTTCATACTAGGCCCTCTAAGTTAAATAACTCTTCTAACTAATAGATACTCTTTCCTTAGATATTATAGAGCTCCTTCCTTCTAAGATAGCTAAATAATAGTCTCTTAATTAATAGTAATATAAGTTAATTATTATTTCTATCTTCTTTAATTTACTTTCTTCCTTAGCTTTATAATTAATTTTATAATAGCTATTAATACTATTAGTTTATAAGGTACCTACCTTTAATAATATTTTACTTTTATTAATTATAGCTAATTTAATCCTATTATTAATCCTTATACCTCCTAATATTATTACTTAAGCCTACTTAATACTTAATTTCTCCTAAACTAGTTACTAATACTATTAAATTATCTAAAAGGTAATTTATAAGATTATCTATTTTATTACTATTAATTATAAAAGGCCTATACCTCTATTACTATCCTAAAGGCTAGCCTTATTATAAGATATTAAAGTAAGGTCCCTAGACTTAAATTAATTTAAACCTACCTAGCTGAGTAATTAAGCTATTAACTTACCCCTCTTTAAGGTATTTATAAAAGCCTTTATTATTATTACTACTTAATTATATAAATTTACTAGGTCTTTATTAATAAGTAATATACCTAAATTATTACTTATATCTACTTTATTAAGAATTACTCCGTTAATTTTAATAAAACTATTAGGCTCCTATTTACTTATAACTTAAGGTATATTAATTAAAGGTAAAATAGATTATTAATCTTTATTATTAAAGCCTTCCGCGGATATAATAACCCCTTTCTTATAAGCCTAGGCTAATTAAATAGCTACTATTATTACTTAAGTAATAATATTATTATAGAATTAATAGTAAGTAAATAGTAATTAAATAAATTTAAATCTTAATTAAGGACCTTATTCTACTTAGTTTTATATTAGAGATATTAGCTACTTTAAGCTAAAGCCTAATATACCTATTATAAAAGTTAAGGATAGATATAATATCTATTATAATATCTTTAATTTTATTATTAAGTTAAAGGTAAAGGCTATTATTATAAATATTATTATATTATAATAAAACCTTAATACCTATCTACTTAAAGAACCTAATAATTAATTTACTAGTTAATTAATATATAACTCTAGATAAAGTCTTTAATATAATCCTAATAGTATTAATAACTAATATAATATATTAGAAAAGTAATTTTATAATTCCCTAGGTAAGTCTCTAGGGTTATTTAAATTAATTTATTATACTATCTAAGATATATATAATAGATATAATCCTATTAACTATATAATAAGTATTATATTAAATAGTCTTAATATAGGTATTACTATTATTAAGCTATTATAGGTACTTCTCGCTTATAAGTATATAAATAGTAAATTATATTATAACTTAATTAAGCTTATAACAACCTTAACTATTTTAAGTCTAATTAAAGAGTTATATTTATAAAAGGATATCTAATTTAATATTTATATAAATATTATATCCTTTATATTAAGGATTATAATAGCTATTATAAATTAGTAGTTATAAGATAATAATAATAGGCCTAGTAGTTAAGCTAGTTAATATTCATCCTAAGTAAATAACTAGTTATTAACTAATCTTTTAGATCTAGTAATATTAATAATATTTACCTTTATTATTTAAATAATCTAACTTATTAATTTAATTAAGATCAAAATTATTAAAGGTAAGATATACCTAAGGTATTATAACTACCTTAAGCCCCTTAAAGGCTTTAAATTATAATAGTAATAGGCCTTAAAAGTAGGTTAGATTTTTAATAATAGGGATAGAATAGTAATAATTATTATAATAATAGACCTTAAAGGGCTTATTAAGCTATTATTAAAGAATAATTTATAAAAGACTTTAATAATAAATATAATTAATTAACTAGTTAATATAAATATAATAAAGAAGATTACTCTATTAAAGGCTCTTATAAGGAGAGTTATAATAAGATATAAATTATTAACTTCCTTATATAACTTAAAGATATTAATTATCCTTATTTTAACTATAATATTACTTTCTCTTTATAAAATAAGCTATTTAATTATCTTAAGTTATAGTATTAATTAAAGCCTCTTATAAAGCTATTATAACTATTAAAGGCTTTTATAAATAACTCTTATATTAATTTAAAGGAAGTTATTATTACTCTAATTAATAAGGACCTTAATAATATACCTTAAATAAACTTTATTTATATTAATTTTAATATAATATTAGACCTAAGTAAGCTACTAAGTTATAACTTCTAAGGTTAGAAGTATATTATAATTAAAATTATTTAATCTAAGGAAAGCTAAGAATAAACTAATATCTATCTAAATAATAATTATATTATTATCCTTATTAATTATACTTACCTTAATAAGTACCTACTTAAAGTTAATATTAAGAAAATACTATTACTTATACCTATTTATAATATAAGTAATAAGATTATAAGGACTAATAAATATACCTCTTTTAAGATATATATATAAGGTAAGGTTAAAGATACTTAAGGGTAAGCCTTAATAATATTAGAGGTATATATTATTAATAATCTTAGAGCTTATATATTTATTAATAATAATACCTTAATCCCCTAAGGTATGATTATTAATTCTAAGAATAAAATTATCTTAATTAATGTATATAAGGGCTTAATAATCCTAATTAAAGTTTATATATATATATATATCCCTATACTTAAGGTACACTATTAAAGCTAAATTAACTATTATAATTTGATTATACTTTATAGTATAAGTCCTAATAGCCTATTACATAGTTATACCTAATAACTATAATTATCTATTTAAGCTAGATTATATATAAGATCTCAGCCCTAATAATAGTATCTATATATATAATTAACTTAAGTATATTATTTATATAGGTTTATAACGCCTTACTAATCCTTATATATCTACCTTATAAGGCCTAGCTAGGGTTTATTATAAAATATAAATAAGATAGAGCCTACCTAGTTATCTTATTATATATCCTATAAGCGGTTAATAATACCTAATTATAGAAGTTATAAGTTATTAAAGGCTTCATAATTATAATTATAATACTTATACCTTATATTACTATTAATATAGTTATATTACCTTATATTAATCTAAATAAGGATCTTAATAAAAGCCTTTTATAAGTATTTATTAACTTAATCCTAGAATAGGTTATACCTAGTAATATAATTATTTATAATATTTTAGATATAGTATCTTAAATTATTAAAGTAATTAATACCTTTCTTAAAATTTAAATTAATTAAGGTACTATTATAATAGTCCTTAAAGATAAATAGATACTTATTACCTTAAAGCCTAATATAGCTCTTAAGCTATTAAGGGTTTATCCTATTAATTATAAAAATAAATAAATTATTAATAAGACCTTTAATAAATTATATTTATAAGGAAAGATATAATAATTAAATTAACCTACCTTATTTAATTACTTAATCTTTATAATCTAATAAGAAGTTAATAGTAAGAAGAAGGGCTATATTATTGTTAATATATAAGGCCTTAATATAATTATTTAATTAGATAGCTATTTAATCCCTTTATGAAGTAAGATTATTTTAATTATAATTAGGTTACCTTTTATTTCTATTATAAATAAGATAGGTTACTTCTATTAATTTAATATTAAAGCCTCTAATTATTATAAGTTAATAGTTATTTTTTACTATAATTAAGAATAACATAATATTATATTAATAGGATATAAGGAATTACCTCTATATATATAATAGTAGATAGATAAAATACTACGCCCTTATAAAGACTTTTTATATACTTATATTAATAATATTATAAGCTTTTTTAAAAGCTTATTAATATACCTTATATATCTCTAAAAGCTATTTACCCTATTTTATAAGTCTTAATTAAGTCTTAATTTAAAAAAGACCTTCTTTAATTACCTATTTATTAACCTCCTTAGCTAATATATTAACATCCTTAAGCTATCTACTTTAAAAGAGAAACTTAGAGCTATTACTACGCTATACTTCTTAAACTCTCTTAAAGATCTAGAAATCTTCTTAAGCTTTATTAGATAGCTAAGATTATTTATATTAAAGTATATATAAAGGTATAAAATAGACCTTATAACTCTATTTATTACCTTAAATATTAAGGGTTATATTAGAAAGACTAAGGTTATAAAAGCCTTTTACTATCTTATTAAAATAGAGATCTAGGCTTTTTATAATTTAAAGAGAGCCTTTAATATATCCTAATTTCTAATATACTTTAATAAAATAAGGTTTTTATTTATTAACTTAAATACCTCTAAGGCGTAGGGCTTTATTATAATCTTCTATTATACAAAAGGAGATCTAAATAACTTAAAGCCTTTTATAAGAATTTATATTTAATTAATTATATTTCTTAATAAGATACTTAACCTTATAAAGTAGATCTATTAACCTATAAAGCTTAAAGTAGTAAGTATTATTTAAATAGTATATAAGATAAGATACATTATTAAATCCTCTTATAAACCTCTTATAATTATTTATATTGATTACTTTATTATAATATTAATTTTTAAGTAAACTAGCCTTAACTTATTATTTATTAATAAGCTTAACCTCTACTTAATTAAAGCCTCTTAATACCTCTTATAATTTAACCTCCTAATAAGATATAAGCTAGGTAAGAGTAATATTATCTTAGATATACTATTATACCTTAAGGGAGACTTATCCTCCTAATTAAACTTACTACCCTTAATTATAAGTATATTATATATATTATATATAAAAGCCTTTTATAATAAAGGCTATTACCTTTTAAATTAATTTAAGGTATTATTATATTATATTATTATTATTAAGATATTATAAGACTTTAAAAAATAATTAATAATAGAATAAGGTCTTTAATATATTAAAGGCTTCTAACTAATCTCTTAAAGCCTATTATATATCCTTAAGATTTAAACTCTAAAATAATCTTATCTATTATATAAACTTTAATAATAGCTAGGAATAGCTTTATATTCCTAATATTATAGAGAAAGAGGTATTCTAACTATCTTATAATAAATAATATTATAGTAGATTTTATAGGACTATAAGTATATTATAAATTTACTTTATCTCTAGTATCTAGTATCTTATTTATAGATTTATATTAAATACTATCTTAAATATTAAATTAATTAGATTAAAAGGTATAAACCTTATAAGAGCCTTTAGCCTATTAATAGGCCTAATATCTTATTCTATATAATTATAATAAATTTTATTATTATATTACCTTTAATATAAGAGAATAGTTTTAATAGCCTCTTAACTATTATTAATAAGTTCTTTAAGCGTATCCTTTTAATTATAGGTTAAATAATATAAGACGTAATTTAGTAGGCTAATATAATACTTACTAGCCTTATAAGTTATAATTAGGATACTTTATATAATATTATTAGCGATTAAAATCTAAAGTTTATATTAGATTTTTAGAAGGCCCTATTTTATAAGCTAAGCTATTAATTACTTATATCTACTACCTATTATACTTAAACTAATATATAGTTAGAGAGAACTAATTAAATAATTAAGATTATACTATAATTTTATATTTCCTAATATCCTTATATTAATAATATTAATTAGTCGCTAATTATCTTATATTTCTAGAGCTATTTAAATAACTCTACTAATACCTTTATAAGCCTTACGCTAAATAATATTACTTATAGCTTTAAGGTTTATAATATCCTTAGCTTATTATTAATTATAAATATTCTTATAGAAGACTTTAATAGGTTATAATAGCTTAGAAGAGATTAGGTTAAAGAGGTTATTATATTTATTAATATATTTATTAAGGCTTAATATAATAGAAAGTTTTAACTACTTAATACTATTAAAGGTAATAAGCTCTATTTATAACTTAATTATAACTATTTTATCCTAGGTCTTACTAATCCTAAACTCTATTAATAATCAATAGGACCTTTTAAGGTTCTTAATTAAGTTAGTCCTCTTACTTATAAACTTAAATTACCTCCTATTATATATATTTATCTTATTATATTTATAATATAACTTAAATTATACCTTAGCTTAAACTTATATAAAAGATTATAATATAGTAACTTATTATTAGTCTATAATAATATTAACCTTATAAAAGATAAATATAAGTTAGAAGCTATTATAAGTAAGAAGGTTAAAGGTAAGAAGGTTTAATACCTTATTAAATAGTAGGATTATAGGCCTTAATATAATCTTTAATATAATATTAGAGACCTAAGGGATATAATAGAACTAGTTAATAAATATAATTTATAGACTTATAATAGGTTAAGGTTAAGAAAGAAGCGGATATTATAATATATTAAGGATAGTGCTTTATTTTCTTTTAATAGGTATATATTATATATATGGATTAGGTAGCTCTTAGCGTACTACGGAAGGCTTCTATAGTTGTTATATATAGTTAGAGATCCTTCCTCTCTGTTAATATATTATCTCTTCTATCTATAATTAGTCTATTCCTAACAACTAATTTTTATTATTTATATAAATATTATTTATATAATTTAATATCCTTATAAATCTTTTTATTAGGTTTTAAGCCTAGAAAAATAGCTTATATAAGCTTATTAATATAGTTATTAGATAGGAAGAGAAGAAAGTATTTATATATTATAATATTTAACTTTATTATTATAAACTCCTTATTCTTTTTTATTTATACTTAATAAGAGGCCTTTTTCATTATTTAGCTATTAATTATATAACTTTTACTTTATCCTTAACTATCTTAACATGTCTAGGTATACTTATTAAAATTAATTAATAATATAATAAATAAGCTACTTTAATTATACTTTATAATATATTTATTCTTATCCTTATTAAAAACCTTATTACTTAAATCCTTAATTAATATTAAAGCTAGTTATAATTATATAATTATATACTTATTTATTATAAATATTTAGCGGGTAATATTACTTAAGATAATTTATAAGGTAATAAATATCTTTATAATTAAAGAAGGATTAACTATCTTATTTAAAGTATATTAAAAGGTAATAATAAAATTAAGAACTTATAAATTAATTAATATTATTTATATACTATTACTTTTATTAGTAACTTTCTTTCTTAACTTTAAGTAAGACTTAAGTTATAATACTTATAATAATTAACTTAAGTAAGATAGTATATAATAAGTATAATAAGATATATATAACTATTATCTTAAAAGGATTAAGTAATATATCTTTATTTCTATTATTACTATCCTTAATTAATAGCCTTATTTAATATTAACCTTTATAAACTAATTTTATTTATATTAATTTATTATAAAAAGTATTAATATTATATTTCTTAATTATAGATACTTTATTAAGTATAATCTTTTAAACCTTATATTACTTCTTTTAATTATAATATATAATATTTAATTAAGATTACTCCCCTCCCTTATCTAATATCTTAAAGGAGTAAAATTTAAGGGAAGAGTATAATTAAGAGATAATTTAATAAGTCTATAAATAAGGTATTTAAAACATATAAAGAAAGTCCTTATTATTTATTTATATATTATAAGTAAAGAAGTTATCTAATAAATTAAAATTAAATAGAGTAATTTTTAAATAATAAATAATAAATATATTTATTACTTATACTATTATAATTAAAATTATAAGATAATTTCAAGAGAGTAAAGTATATATTATAATAAATATCTTTAAAGGCTTATCTATTTATTTATAGAATATTTAAACTTATTTATTATTTATTATTTATTACCCCTATTATTTTTACTTAAAATAGTTTATCTACTTTAACTTTTAATATTTATTAAAGAGGAGTACCTTGTCCTTTTATAATATTAAAGACCTTATTTAATAATTTATATCAACCTTTTAAGCTAGGGATTAAACTTTATTTTATTCCTAAATTATTATCTTAATCCTTAATGCCTTTTAATTCTTTATTAATTTTATCCTTCTTAAAGAGATTATTAATATATTAAATTATTAATTAACTTATTATAACTCTTATATATCTTAACGTATAAATTATATCTTACTTACCTTAATAATATTATTTAAAACCTCTAATCTTACTTTACTTTTAACTTAATATATACCTTACTTATAATAATATTTTATTAAATATCTATATCCCCTCTCCCTTTAATTTAATAAATAATTATTCTTATATTTATCTTCTTCCTTATATTTATTATCTCTTAAGGAGTCCCCTTTTATTATATTTAATTACCCTAATATTTCTTTATTAGTTTTAAAGAGGTCTTTACTTATATCCTACTCTTTTTTATTATCTTTAATAAATAACTTTATATATCTTATATTATCTTAATAATTAGCTTATTTATAATTTAAGTTAATAATAAAAATTTTATTTTAAATAGCTTTAAGGATAAAGATTAAGAAATACTTTAATTAATATAATAATGTTAAATTTAAATAATTAATATTAAAGTTAAAAAGATAGTCTTAACCTAAGGATAATAATATTAATTATAAAGAAAAAGAAATAAAAATAATATTAATAATAAGTACCTTAAATTAAAATTTTAAATTAATATATTACTTTATTTATTTACTTAACCTTATTATCTATTTATTATAATATATTAAGTTTTTAGAATATATAAGCTCTCTTATATAACAAATTATTATAGTAAATAAAGAACTTATAAAATTATTAATTATAAATTCCTTACTTAGCCTTTATTTATTATAATATATAATAGTATATTTATATAATTATCTTAAATAAAGAGAGCTTTTTCTTATAAATTTATAAAGGTAATTCTAGGTATTAAAGTATTATTAAAGAGATTATAAAGCTTATAAAAAGAGATATATTAAAAATTAAAAATAATCCTTTAAATTTTAAATATTATATAATAATACTATTTCTAAGACTAAATAAGATATTAAAAGAAATTAAATAAAGTATTATTAAATTTTCTAATAATAAGATTTAAAGTAAAGGAAAAGCTATTAATATATTAAATTAAGAGTAATTAATAAATTAACATCTAACTCTTTATATAAGGCTACCTTATTATCATTTTAAGAGATAAGTTTAAAATAATAGATAATAATATTATAATATAATTAATACTTATTAATAAAAATAGCTTAAAGCCCTTAATCTTTATTAATAATAAGAGTTAACTTATTATATTAACCTTTATTTATACTTTAATATTTATATAATAAAGTAAGAAGTAAAGTTTTTATTTTATTATAAAACTTAATACTTTTAAAGTAAAATTTACTAAGTTCTTAATTCTTAATAAATTTAAAGATTTTATATTTAAGATCTTAATAAAAAGATAAGATATATCTAATAATATTAAGATATTATATATAAAAAAGATTTTATACTTAATAATAAAATATCTTATATAAAAAGCTATTATAATTCTAGGAAATAAGATTAAAAGAAAGGATTTAATAAGTATTATAAGATACTTCTTTAACTTTATATTTTTAAATAAATATATATATAGTATTTTAATAAGTAAATTTATAAATCTACTTTCTTTAAGCCTTATTACCTTATTAGAAATATGATTTTTATATAATAATAAGTATATAATTATATAAAGAGTCTAATAAAGATTTTAAAAGATAATTATAATTAGCTTTTTATATATAATCTCTTGAATCTTAAGTACTAGGCCTTAAATATACTAAAATAAGGCTAAGCTTTAAGGGATAATATATATTAATTTAAATAGATAGAAGTTTATATAATTAGATTCTTATTAAAGTATAAGAAGATAGGAAAGGTTATAGATAAGTAATTTATATATATTATTATATATAAGATACCTCTTAATTAAATTATAATTTATTATAAAATATAAGAGAAGGTATTAAAAAGCTATTTATTAAAATATATAATAGAATACTTAATTAAGTTATTAAGTATAGATGTATAAGGTAAGAACTAAATATAATTATTAAGATATACTAACTAAATATCTTAGCGCCTTAGTAAGACCTTATATTTTAATACCCCTACTTATATTATTTATATCTAATTAAAATCTAAAAATAACTAAGTCCTTTTAAAATATATACCTTTATTAAAATAATTTATCAAGAAATTCTACTTTTTAATAAAATATAATTCTTTAAAAAAAATTATATTTAAATTATATAAATTAGTTTTATAATAAAATATAATTAGGCGTTTTATAAAGGTATAATTATATAAATTATTATTTTATAATATCTTATAAGGTATAATAGCTAAGTAAGTAATTATAAGATATAAATTATATTATCTTTATACTATTACTATTGATTTAAAGTATATTTTAAGGATATATATCCTAGAACCTACTAGTTATTTAAGTATTAAAAAGATACTCTTATAATATTATAATACCTCTCTTAAGTTAAAGCTATTATAAAAAGTAGTAATTTTATCTTTATATTATAATTTTATAAGGCTATTAATTAATTATTAATTTATAAGAATATATTTAAAGTTAATAATTTAAATAATAATTTACTCTCTTATTTAATAATATTAGAGCTTAATATACTTAAAGTAAATATAAAATCTAAGGTTCTTAATAAAAGTAATTATACCTTAATTATCCTTATGTTTAATAATTATTCTAAGAGGATTATTTATATAAAGTTAATTAAAGAATGTTCTTTAATTAAATAATTTCTTTAAATATTTATATCTATTTAATCTATTTAACCTTATATAAGGAGAGGATTATTATAACTTATTATTTAAAAGATTAATTAAGAGTTATACTATTAATATTAAATATTTAATTTAATATATATCTTTAAGTCTTATAATTACTTATTTAACTAAAATTTATATACTTAATAAAGTCTTAAAGAGAGCCTTAAAAAGTAAGTTAAAAACTAATAATAATATATTAATAATAAAGAATCTATTTAACTTTAAATTAATATTATTTATTTAAGTTAATAATATACTTTAATAGCTGATAATTAAAATAATATAAGTAATATCTAAGTATATTTTAAATATAATATATATAAGAGATCTAATAGCTTTTTAATAGTTCTTCTTAAATAATGAATTTACTTTATAAATTTCTTTAATTTTATTTAAATTAGTATTTATTTTTATTAATATAATAATATACTTATACTCTTATATATTAAAGTCTTATAATACCTTCTTAATATAAATAGCTTAACTTAAATATAATATTTATTATTATTAATTCTAAATAATTATTATATTAAGATAATATATATATAATCTTAAATTTATTATCTTAAATTTATTATTTAAGATATTTATAATATATTAAATAATTTCTTTATTAAATCTTATAATTAAGATATTATTTATATATAAGGCTATTAATATCCCTTTCTTAAATTTAATAAATAAACTTAAATTAATAAATAAAGGTATTAAGCTTAAATTTTTTATAAAGTTAATAAAAGTATAATATTATATTTATAATAATTATTTAAATTTATAAAATACTTTAAGTAATTAATAAATTCCCTTATTTTCCTTATAATTTATAAGTTATTTAATATAAATTTCTTTATTTATAGTATTATAAAGGAAGATTATTTTAATATTTATTTATTAAAAGTCTTAATTTATAATAACTATTAATATAAAGATAATTCTATAATTTTAAAGTTTAATTATTAAGGTAAAAGTTTTATTATAATTAATATTTTTATATTATTTAAATCTTTAAATAATTTAATATATCTTATATTATATAATTTCCCTTTAAATCTTATATTTTAAGGTATAAACTTATTTACCTCTTAATATATATTTATTTAAGGATAATAAGATTACTTTTTATATATTATTTTCTTATAAATATTTAATTTTATTATTTATATTTAAATTTTATTAAATCTTATATTTATTTTTTATTATTTATTAATAGGTCTTTTATTTAAATAGCTTTAATTTATTTATATTAATTAAAAGTATAAGGGCTATTATACTTAAGAGATTTAATAAAAGGTTATATAAATTAAATTTATTAAATTTAAGATAATCTTATATTAATAAAGTAATTATATATTTTTAAATATTTAATTATAAAGGTAAATTTATAATAAAAATTATTAAGTTAATATCTTATATATAAATATCTTATTTCTTATTATTTTCCCTTAAAATAGAGATTTATAATTATTTATTAACTTAAATTAAAATAATTTCTATATTTTATTTAATATTAATATATTAGGATTACTTTTTTTTAAGATAAATATTATTAACTTAAATAATTTATCTTCTTATAAGGCTTTATAAGTAAAAGATATAATTTCCTCATTTTTATAAATAATATTTGTTACTTTTATCTTTTAATTTCTTTTAAATTTAATATAAAGTATAAATTATAAAATTAATTATATATAAATAAAAAAGCTTTCGTTTATATTTATATTATATCTTAAAAGATATTTTATTTAACTTAATATTAAATAATTAAAGTATAAAGAAATTAAATATTTAAACAATTTTAAGTTAAAAAGATTTATTAAAGTTAAAATTTAATAAATTTAATTATATTTTATATAATAATATTTATTTCAAATATGTTATTTGTTATTGATTTAAGGGTTATTAAGTATTATTAATTAATAATAAATATCTTAATCTTCAAAGAAATTAATAAAGGTAATATTAATATTATTATTATTATTAGTAATTTAAAAATAATAAAAGTATATTTAAGGTATTTAAATATAACTTTATA
>JAABUL010004156.1_pt1 | contig 19864 bp, 14 predicted proteins | sample 5559151 | NCBI WGS metagenome assembly JAABUL01 (sample SAMN10711876, study PRJNA513368) | rock metagenome | isolation source: Antarctica rocks | place: Antarctica: Victoria Land, Pudding Butte sud | reverse complement strand
TACATCGAACGCGTTCCGTAATAAGATAAGAGCTAATATAATACCTAAACGCCGCACACGACTAGACTACGGCTGAAAACTTGTCCGAAAATAGGAAATTTCGCGAAACGCGCCGCGTTTCACATTAGCATACTTAAGTACGCCACGCTTATTAGTGCAACCGGCGAGGAATATTCCGACTGCGCTGCAGTGCTTTGGGTATGATATGAGCGTATCGCAACGCGTACTGTTAGACGTAAAATTCCACATAACATCTAATGTGTACATGCGTGTTCCGATATGGACAGAATGTTGATTTGGTCGTGATCGGAAGAAACCGGACAAAGGCTGTTTCAGCTCAGCCGGAAGAAATGGCGACAAGCTGGGGCTGACAGTACAATTCTTGCCGTCTCGTGCGCAGGCGACATTCAAAAGGCCGAGGAGTAAGCGCGCAACACCTGCGCATCATTGTGTAGCTAACACACACCGCCCTGTTGCAGATCCACACGCTACGCATGGCAGGCACTTTCCAAGACCGCGCTATCCATACGTTCAAACCGTATTGGTGGCGACTCCCACATCCATACCGCACACCATTTATCATCACGACCGGCGCTGCTCTACTCCTTTCACCATTCATCTGGCGCAGACTCAACTACAAACCGGAACTTCTTCCACCTCCTCCAAAGGACTACAAATACACTTACCACCACGCCGACGACGACTCGGCTGTGCTCGCCCTCCCGGATGGCCGAAAAATCGGCTATGCACAGTACGGAGATCCGAATGGCAAGCCAGTCATCACTCTTCACGGCATCCTTGGCTCGAGATTGGAGAACTTCCTCTTCGACATCAACGCCAAAGAACTTGGCGTTAGGATCATCGGCATCGAGCGACCGGGCATGGGCTGGAGTTCTCCGGATCCGCGGCCGTTGAGGGAGAGGAGTGTGCTCGATCATGCTAAAGATATTAACGCGTTGGCTGAACATCTTCAGCTCGGCGGGTACGGGGTCATCGCGACGTCCGGTGGTGGACCGTATGGATTAGCTTGCGCTTATGCTTTGGCGGGAGGTGCTGGGATGCCGAAGTTAAAAGCTGTCTCTGTGGTGACGGGACTCGGGATGCCGGATATGAGCCAGTCTTACCCGGCGTCGGTCGTTTGGTTGAACAAGAATCTTAGTCTCCGGTGGTTGATCAAATGGATGTTCAGCCGTGCTCCTGAATGGCAGCTCTGTCTTTCAGATGAGGAGAGAGCGGAGGCAATGCGAAAGAATTTCGATGTGAACAACACTCATCCGGCGGATCTCGAGGTTGCGATGCATCCCAGGCAACATGATTGGAAGCGGCTCTTCCTCTGCTCGACACGGCAAGCCGTGTCCCAGGGTTGGGACGGCTTTCTGGACGATGCGGCAGTACTTTCTGCGGAGCCTGGATTTCGTGTTGAGGATATCAGCTCCCAGCTACCCGTTCAACTCTGGTATGGCATGGCAGATTCGAATGTCTCACCCAAGGTCGGCGTGGAGATCGCGCAGCGACTTAGCGCGGGCGGAAACATGAAGGTGGAGCTCCACATGCAGGAGGGTGAGACACACGCGAGTACGCAGGTGAAGTATCAGAGGCGCATTTTGGAGGATCTATCGAACGTTATGCAGTTGTAGCTCGATCCCAGTGCCTTACTGATATTATTCTCTCCTCTCTAGTATCGCGGACCTCCCAACTACTTTCCTAGAAACCTACCAACTCCCCTTATTGACATAGAAACTTACGAGAAGCTGAGGAGATTAATATGTGTTAATATAGAAGCGATACCTCCTTTCTATACTCTTCAGCGGAGACAGCCTCTTGTATATCGCTCTGTTCGTTACGAATAATCGAATGCTCGGAAACAAAGCTATGTGATAACTCGCTATTACCAAGTCCTGCTTAATTAATTCTATTTTCTAGACTCGTTGTTACCAACTGTTCCCTATTCGATCAATTCTCGTTTCACTTGCGTAAACTCTTGTGTGTAATTTGTATACGTTGCCTCCGTCATACTCCTACACAAGCAGGTCAGGCCAATTCTACATTGTACACTTGACTTGATTTGCTGGTGAGACTGAATGACTTGGCTTGTAATGTCTAAGAAAGTCAATGCATTTGAATTGCTTGGCACGGAGGAGGAATGAGACAGCACCTACCAGTGACGCACTATGGGGGCACACAGATATCGTTCGTGCAGCGAGTACACGTGCCGCGATGTTCCTGCATCCCGGCAGGGCGATGGGCGATAGAGCAGGCCAAGGTGCGCATCGGTGATCCTTGACAAGCTCTTGAGCCTGGCCCGCAAGCGGCACGCCGATAAACTGTGAAAGACGAATGTAGACATGAGTGTGCCATTCTGGACGCGATGAAACACGCTCAAGGCATGCAATGGTCTCAACGTGGGGCTTGCATATAGCAATCTCGAGACCAGGATCTTCGACGCGTATCTCCTAGGAGGTAGGACGTGGGGAGGAACAACCAGGTCCGTGGCATGCAGCAGAATCGGGACGAATGTGGAGCGTAATCCAACCTACTGTGCCACTTTTCTTCTTGTTCCTGCAACTTTCTTCTTGTTCCTGCAGCCGTGCCGTTCGAAGATGGCAAGATTGGCGAACGGGAAGGTTGTCGCCGTTGTGATGGCGCAGTCCTATTTTTGTGGCAGCTTTTCAACGTTCGTGACAACGGCCAGAAGTTACGCCGCGAAACCACTAGCATCCTGTGCTTAGTGTGCGAATGCATCAACAATCCCGACTGCCAAACGGTCTGTTGTAAACAGTCCTGAGTAGGGCCTGGAGAATTACGATTGGAAAGACGAGAATCCGACAATGCTCCGGAACAGCCCCTGTCATACCCTGGCCCGCCCTATCATCTACCCGTCTCTACCCGTCAAGAACCTTATCAACAACCTTATCCTGACGAACTGCCATCGTTTCCATCGAGCAAGACAACCTGCGATTGACTGATGAAGTCGTGCCTCCCATCTCTTGCACTATGCCAAACAACCGTGCCGGAGAAGTACATTACGGAAATGGCCCTCGCAAGTCCTCTTAGACTGTGCTATACTGCACCACCACTATCGGGCACAGCGGTACAGTATCTTGTTTCATTTCAGCTGGACGTGTCGAAAGTTCCGCTCCAATTTTTATGCTTTAGTGACTTTTCGAACACAATCTATGAACGAAGCCCAGGGGAAAGTTCTTGACATCGTTGGGGACACAACTATCAAGGATGCAGCGTTGTGACAGCGCTTGAACTTGACTACGGGTTTTGTCTCCTTCCGATCCGATCCCATCACCTCTCGATCTCTGCTAATCTCCGATTTCAATGTAGAGATCAGCTCCGTTCATCATGCGCGGACAACGACCAAATGCCACAACACCGTGAACAGATCGCGACTTCTGCAGAAACGGAGTCGAGGGAGTCCACATTGAAAGCACAGATAGAGATGAGATCACCGCCCCTATCTGGTACTCGTCGCCGTGCTCTCAACGGCTGTCGACCTGAAGATTTCCTGCCTCTACCGCATTGAGAGATATTGATCCACCCTGGTGTCCTTGCTAATCCACCAGCGCGCCGTATCTATGCTCATGGTTCGTATCCTTGGTCTTATTGCTCTCGGGAAGACAAGCATAGTTTTCTCGCCGGGTTTGATACCGTCCGACTATACGATCGCCATGTGAGTGGCGCGGCATGATGCTTGCGTGGCCTGGGATGCACCCTGCTAGCGTTCATCACTTGCAAGCTTGGCCGTTTGTTCCTCTCAATCTAGAGCTGGCGATCGACCAAGTCCTACACCACCACCACACTCTTTCTGCACCTTTGTTCGCCATACCGTCGCTTCCAACTCACTTGCTGCCAGAAGCATCCTCACTCGTTGCACAACTGTCGTTACTTCATCTATCATTCACTTTCTCTCGTATCATTGTTTCTTCACTAACACCTGGACATATCGACCTCCAGTACCGACGGCAGGGTACGCCCATTCGCCAGCCGCAGTTAATCTATCGCATATATACCAGGATGGGACTGGGCGGCTACTTCAAGGCCGGTCCCAACAAAATGGGACAAGAGCAGGACTCGATACCACTTTCGGAATCTCCCACCCGGCTCGAGGAGAGACCACCTGCGACTAAGCCCTATGGTATATACAATTGAGAACCCCTCGAGCTCCGCCTCACCACACCAATCGAGGCCTTCCTCAAGAGCGTCATTGTCGTCGCAAAGATCTTCCATGATGGAGGAGATCCGCCATGAAGTCATGGTCAACTACCTCTTCCAGCAGCAATGTAAGTTCCGGCTCTCGAGAAAGCACGGTGCAGTGGAGAAGCACCTACCGCCCCGGAGAATGATCTCTCTGTGCACTGAATGGTTCAATGGGTACGACCGCAGGGAAAGTTGCATACTGACAAGCTGAATTTTCCAGGGGCTTCAATGTGGATCGACGATACGTCTGGAGCTTGCGAGGGCGTGATTGTTCGGAAGGAGAGGGCACAGTACCTGGCATGTCCGCCCGCGTTACTACAATCGACTTTCGCAAGAGGTTGTATGGCGCTCAATGCACAGTCTGCCATGACCATCAACAGCCGAGTTGTGAAGACATTGCTGGCTTGTTCGCCAGACGCCTCAGACATCCCACTCAAGAACGGCTGCGTGTCCAAGTGCTGCCGAACATGAACGTGCTGCCATACGCCCGTAAAGCACAGTCAGCTGCTTTCGTTACCCACGAAGGGCTTTTGATCGTGTGGGATGATGGTAGGTTGACATGCACAAGCTATATTCCTTTTCACTTCCAAGTATCAAGCTGATGAACAACAGATGCTACCAAGCTGATGGAGCGTGGCCGTGCGATCGAAGCCGAGCTGATGGATCTTGTATGGAAAGCTGCAGATCCTATGCAAGAAGATGCGGCTGCCCTGGATGACAATAATGAGAAGAAACCACCTCGAGTCACCGCACTGGAGCTGGATGATGAAAGCGGTGCGGCCGTGCCGGCGAAGCGTCCGACCCATCTGATGAACACCACTCTTGTGGCTCTCACACTGACCCTGATTGTGATTATGCTCGGCGCCGGTTTTCGTCAAATCACCATTGAGATCAAGGTCGATCGGAACTACACTCGTTTGGCCTTCCTTGCTTTGACTCCGGTTCAGATATTCTTCACGTTGGTAAGTGTCTGTTCCAACCTTTCATTACGTGCTCATCCGTACTGACCCTTTACAGTTCTTCGCGCAAGTCCTCGTGGGATGTATCGCTCAGATGTTTGGCCCGATCAAGCAACTTACCACTAACAGCCGTTTCTACTCCGCGATGCTACCTATCCGCTTGACAACACCAACATTGCCACATGTCACTATCCAGTGTCCTGTCTACAAGGAAGGTCTCCGCTCAGACATTGCGCCCACCGTCAAGTCGATCAAGGCAGCCATCACGACCTACGAGTTGCAAGGTGGTAGCGCTAACATCCTTGTCAACGATGATGGTCTCCAGCTCGTCAGCGAGGAGGATCGTCGAGAACGTGTCGATTTCTACGCAGACAATTCGATCGACTGGACCGCACGACCAAAACACGGTGAGAATGGCTTTCTGAGGAGAGGAAAGTTCAAGAAGGTGAGCTGGTGTCCTCTGCGTCTCCTCACAGCCGCGACATACGCTGACTGCTCTCCGCCTAGGCGTCCAACATGAACTATGGTCTCATTCTGTCCAATAACGTGGTGTCGAAGCTTACCAAAGTCGAGCGATCCGGAGGCTGTACACAAACTCAGGAGATTGCTGAACACGATCGCTGCCTCCAGGAAGTCGTCAGCGAGTCGAAGGTGGCCTGGGCTGAGGGCAATATCCGGGTTGGCGACTACATCCTCATTATCGACTCCGACACTCGCGTACCATCCGACTGTCTTCTAGATGCCGTGAGCGAGATGGAGCAGTCTCCGGACGTTGGGATCATGCAGTCCTCCTCCGGCGTAATGCAGGTTGTGCACGACTTTTTCGAGAACGGTATCGTAAGCAAGCTATCTTCAGTGACGATTTTGGCGATGGCTGACAGTTTTATAGACTTTCTTCACCAACGTCATCTACACGGCCATTAAATACACAGTCAGCATCGGAGACATTGCACCATTCGTCGGACACAACGCTATCTTACGCTGGTCTGCCATCCAGGAGATTGGGTACTTTGACGAAGATGGATACGAGAAATTCTGGTCCGAACGTCATGTTTCTGAAGATTTTGAGATGTCTCTTCAGCTCCAGACTCGTGGTTATATTATTCGAATGGCCTCCTGGGCGGGCGAAGGTTTCAAAGAGGGCGTATCGCTCACAGTATACGACGAATTGGCCCGATGGGAGAAATACGCATACGGATGCAACGAGCTGCTCTTCAACCCGATCTTTACCTGGCTCTGGAAGGGACCGTTCACACCACTCTTCCGGAAGTTCTTGTTCTCCAATATTCGCTTCACGAACAAGATCACTATTATCTCGTAAGACCTCCCACTGCTCACCCGTGGCTCTAAGAGACTTGCTAACCCTTCTACGTACTGCTTTAGATATATCGGGACCTATTACGCTATCGGAGCCGCTTGGATACTCGCATTGGTATTTATCTCTCTTTTCCTTAAGAAACTTGGGCAGTGTGCTGACCTTGCTTCTGTGTAAAAACAGGTAAATTATTTCGCTATCGGCTGGTTCAACGGTTACCTCGACAGATACTAGATCGACTCGTGGAAGGTCTGGTTCTCCATCGTCATCGTCTTTAATGGACTGGGCAACGTCGCACTCGCGACAATGCGATACCGCATCGGCGCTCGAAGCTGGTTCGGGTCTCTTTTCGAGAACCTGAAGTGGACTCTACTGCTTGCCGTCTTCCTCGGCGGCCTGTCGCTCCATCTTTCCGCAGCGCTGCTTTCGCACATGCTGGGCATCGACATGACTTGGGGTGCGACCAGCAAAGAGGCTGAGCAGTCAAACTTCTTCATTGAACTGCCCAAAGTCCTGAAGCGGTTCAAGTACTCAATGGGCTTCGCAATTCTCGGCATAGTCACCATGATTGTGTTGGCTACCGGATTTTTCGTGCCTTGGGACTGGATGATCAAGGACTTCATTGCGATCTTGCCGCTGTCAACGGTGTGCGCCAGCCATTTGCTTTTGCCGGTTGTACTGAACCCGGCGTTAATGACCTTTACTTTTTAGTTCAATACGATGGGATGGGTCAGCGATAGAGATAATACAGGCATGTTCGGGGTAATGCTTAAAGCGGCGTTGAACTTGCGTCGGATGGTCATGGTGGGATCATTCGCTTTGTAACGGGCGTACATTAGACCGCTTTCAACTACATCTCGACGAAGCAGGGCAGTATGCCTCAAATAGCTAGACCTTCTTCGAACCACTGGCTGAAAGTCAGATACAATATTGCGCAGTGCATCACAAACGCCTCTGTCTCCACCGTCCATCGTTCATTTTCAAGAGTCCGCCGCGGCTGGTGCAGAAGATTGACGAGGGTCTGGACAACCAGGACAAGCAGGACAGGGCGCCCAGAACGCGTGTGCAGCAGCCTGTTCTCGACGCTCCTCACAAATCACGGGAACGAACTTCAGTAGACTGCTTTGCCTCTTCCAGTCTCGCTGGCGACCACACTCGAGCAACCCACCGCCATCGCCGAAGTCTTGCTGAAGCCGGTCGTTCTGCTCCGAGCCACCGAGCACAACGTTTGTGTCTCGACTCGCTCCAGGCGCTAGCTTGTCCACCACTTTGCGAGAATCTGCATCAAGGTTCGTGTTCCAGACCACGGTGGCAACACGACGAATCGTCATTGAAAAGCCGGATTCACAGTTGGGAGTGCCTCGACCCGCAGCCACGGCATCGCCTTGCACAACCCTGTCTGCGACTGTATCATCGAGAACCACTACTCGCACGCCGTTGCCAGATCGCCCGGAAGCTTCAAGCCTCTCTAACGTCTGCTTAAACCCGTACACGAGCCACTTAAGGGACGTTCGCGGGGTTTCGGCCTCCCGATTGACAAACTCCAGTTCAAGCCGGATCTGACTCAGTCGGGGCAGACTACGATCCTCCAGAATTTGTTGCGCCCAGTTTTGCATTAGCCAACGATCCCTATGTTGCCCCCACCGGGGTTCGTAATAGAGCGTTAAAGTTATAGCTTTGGGCGACACGTTATGGCAAGCAAGGCTGCTCACCAAGCGACCGGCGCTGAGGGATTGAGCACACCCCATGTCGAGGAAGAGATGAATGTAGTTGAGACTGTTGCGGTTGCTCGGTGTTAGTCTGTGCAGGAAGACTATACGTCGATTAGCCTACCTCCTCAAGCATTGGTTCGTGGCTTCATCGCGTACTCACGCTGAAATTCAGTCCCAAGATCTTTTTTGTTGTCGCGGCCATGGGAATAACACCGAGGGGCCTCGTGTGGTGCGAAGACATGCCACGCTTGACCTATGGCGAGGTGATTCGCTTCCAGCCACGCCCGCCGACATGTCGAGAGCAATGTAACGCAAGCGCCATGGCTTTGCCCAAGCTTAGAGCATGCGTGCGTGTATCCATAACCACTTCGGTCGCTTGTGTCATCGTCCGGTGAAGTAGCCAATGTGAAGATGTTATCTCGTAGCTCTTTCGGTAAACCGAAAAGCAATGACTGCTCTTGCATGTGGCACTTTGCGGTTGTGCTATCATTCCATTCCGTCTCGATCGTCACGGATATGAGGGTGGGTGCCATGGACATGTCAGTTGAATGCGGATAGAGGTACGCTCTGAGCTCGTGCGATGGCGTTGCTTCGGAAGTGGCAGAATTGTTCTTCTGGGAAGGGACGAGTGATAAAAAGATGGAAGTCTTCACCTGTTACACTAATACCATTGCTCCCACATCTGTGTAACACTCCTGCATATCGAGGTGCAGGGGTAGCTCACCCATCAGGTGGTGGCACTGGCGAAGCCACACCCGAGAACGCGAGTTGTTGAGAGCGTGCAAAGTCCAGCAGACTGTTTCATCGTCTCCGTGTCTGGCGATATGAGCTCTTGCGCAAGCGGGAGGACAAGATGCTCTCACACCTCAGCTTCATGCTCACCACGGCAGAGCCTGAGGGTCAGTGTTGACTCCCGCGCTTCTAGATGGATCCTCAGCATCTGCACGCTCGCGCGCTTCCTCTCCAATGTCCCCGCCTTGCTTCTCCCACCTCTTGTTCAACTTCTTCGCTCCCCACTTGCCCGTCTGCCACACAACAGCACTCAGAATACTCGCGCCGATCGTAGGCGGCGCTGCCAGCCATCCAACACCGGTCACCGCTCCGCCGAGAGCCGTCGCGGACACCACAGCAACCAGACTCCCGATAGCGACATACTTTGCCCAACGGACAAGTCGCCAGAAGACGAAGATGGTGATATATCGGAGTGATCGTAGCAAAGCGCGGGTGCGGAAGCGGGTGGGATGGTTCGGTGAGTTCTTCGGGTCGTAGAGGTAGGCGAGGTTGCGGCGAGCTGCCTTGAGCGCTGATGAGCCTTGCTGTTCGACGGCGTGCTCGTCTGCGCTATTACTCGCGACATGCGGGAGTGCCGTTGCAGCGCGCGACATCGAGACGTTCGATCTTTCGCAAGGTGGTCGAGTACAGATAACGAAACGTAGTGCCCGGGAGCCGTAAGAATAATTAGGCAAGCTTGATTAGACTTTATGTAAGCTACATGTAATTTCTACCAAGCCTTTCTATCCACTACATTGTCGGCCATTGCGTACACCAACCACATGTCCATGTCTTACCTCGACAACACCGGGATAGTCTTCGCCCTGAGTGCTTCAATCTCCTGCCTGATCCCCTTGAGCTCGATTGTCCGCTGCTTCTGCTCGTCATGCAATGTCCTGAGGTGCTCCTGGCGCAATTCGTGGAACCCCTCCTTCAGTTCCTTGTGCCATGGGTAGAGCACGAATACCTGGAAGCTCAGTGCTGAGGTGGCGATAAGGAAGTTTGTCAAGCTGAAGGTGCGAGTGACCATCGGCATCTTGGAGGAGATCTGGTGTGGTAGTTGTGTAGGCTGTTTCTTGCGATCGCTGCTGTAGAATAGATAATTGGCTGTTGATCCCTTGGAGTGAGTGTGGGCTGCAGAAGGGTTAACATCGTGTTCTGCGAAAGCGTTCGAGTTAGTGCAAGTACTTGTGAGCGAAAAGTGAGTGTCTTGGGTATACCGACTTGTTCGTGGAGATTCTCCAAGTATATGGAAATGCGAACGAGACCGACTTCAAACCGATGTCGCTGTCTAGCGGAACATTACGGGATTGGGGGTCTTGGCAGCTTCTAAACGACACCGTAGCTCTCTCTCCTCGAGACACTAGTATCATGCCGCATAGAATTTGGGGTAGATACTATAGTTTAGTATAGGCGGGTATAGGCAACTAAGGTTAGGATAAGGGTAAAAGCCGTAGAATTTTAACGTTAGAAGTTATAAGGTTCTTATTACTTAATACTCCTAGAAATATAGTATATACTAATATCGAGTATTACGAATAATATATATAACTTAGAATAGCTCTATTTATAATATTATATATATAATTAATTATTAAAGCTACGGAAATATTTTAGTATTCCTAATACTAAGCTAGTATATCTTAGTACTCTTAGCGCCTTATAACGAAACTAAGCTTTATTAAGTAGCTCTATAATACCTCTATATATTACTTATAATATACTAAGTATATCTTAAAAGTTAAACCTATATTATATAGAAGGTAGTAAAGCTATAAATTAACTTAAATTAATACGTTATAAAGATATCTTTAGTAATTCGGTTAATTCTATTAGTTAAACTAACTAAACTATTAAACTAACTAACTTATATATAGTCTAATAGAATCGCTACTAAATAGTCCGCTAACTAAAATAGAGTTTATTTATAATAATCGAAAGTTCTAGCCTATACGTAAATAACTATAGAGATAACTAAGCCGTCGATATAAATACGACTACTACTAACGCTTTAAATATATATTTAAGTAGCTTCGTTACCCGTACTATTACTACTAAAGATATATCTATTATATTATAAGTATTAAGCGCCTTAAGCGATTTACTTAACTAAATCGCCTTAGTTATTATAACTACGTTAGTTAAGCTAATTAAAATACTTAGTCTTATTATTACTTTTATTAGTATCGTAATTAATAGTCTTACTAAAAAACCTACTTATATCGGTATCTATATATATTACGTCCGATTTAGTTACGTTAATTACTTTACGCTTTTTAAGCTAAGCGTTCTATCTATTTAATATACGTATAGTATAAGAGGTAATAAATATAGTATAGTTTATATAAGTATAGGCTCCTTTACTATTAAACTACCTATATATCCTCTTACTTAAACTATAGGTATTATTACTATATTCTAATTATCTTCGCTACTCCTATAGCCTTCTTATTAATCCCTTTCTTTTAGAAATTAAAGTTATACTTTATAAAGATCTTTTCCTTTATTACTACTCTCTTACTCTACTTTATTTTTATATACTATATAAAGTCGTTAACTTCTAAATTAATAACTTCCTTTACTACTATCTCTATCTTACTTTACTTTATAGTAAGTTTAAAGTATAACTTTCTAAGTATTATCTCTTTTACGTTAGGCTTTATAGCTATATTTAAGCTAAATAGCTTACTATTTAGTATACTAAATATTTTAGTTAATACTTACTTCCTACTTATTTTAGTAGTTTAACTAACTATTACCTCGATATTAGTACTACTAATATTAAGCTTAAATAGTATTAAGTTACTACTACTATCTTTAGTTAGGCTATTTATCTCTCTAATATTACTATATTTAAGTTTACTACTATTCTTAGCGTTACTTAACTTAAGTTATTAATTATTTTTACCTTCTTTATCTCTACTATTTAATACTAATATTAGCCTTACTTAAAGTTAGCGATATAGCCTATATAAGCTTACTATAAATATATATCTTTTATCTTATATTAAGCTTAAGCTACTATAAGCTAAGTTCTAACTATTACTATCCTTATTAATACTATACGTAGCCTAACTATTAAAGGTAGTTAGTAGTTTACTAGTACTTAATTATCCTTTATTCGTTAATATTTACGCTACTCCTCTTAAAACTATTATTTATATACTATCTTATCTTTAGCTTACTTCTTCTTTAACTACGTTCTCTTACTACGTCTAATAACTTTAACTTCCTTATTATATACTATAATCCGCCGTCGTTTACTTTCTTAAGTATACTATAATATATATTATACTTCTCTTTACCTACTTTATACTTAGTCTAGTTCTATTAACTATCTATATACTTATTTAACGTAATCCGTTAGTATAAAATACCTATTAAAGATACTATTATTACCGCTTCTAGCTACTAACTTTACTCCGATTTATACTAGCTATTTTAGTTAATCTATTTCGCCTATATTATAATTACTTTACTTACTACTTCTTACTTAGCTCGTCTACTTTCTTATACGTACTATATAACCTTATCGTAGATTCCGACGTAGATTATAACTTAAATCGTAGGTATATTAATACCTAAACCTAATATATTTATCGCTATAAATACTCGTTCTTTCTATTTCGTTAATTAACGTAAAAGTCTCTTCTTCTCTTCCTTACTACCTACTATCTAATAATATACGCTATATTATAATATATTAGCTAATTTTTTTAGCGTATTCGACTTTCTCGTAATATATAATAATCTATTTAGGTATAGGATACTCCTCCTTCTTTACCTTTACTAATTACTATACCTCCTCTTCCTTACTATCTCTATCGTACTTAACTATACTATACTTTATATTAGGTTAGATAGTAATATCCTAAAAAACGTTTATATTACTTTCCTCTATACTAATCGTATTAAAAACCGTTAGTTTCTTACTAAGAGGTAATATCGCTATTAAAAATACTACTTAGACTTCCTTATTACTTATTTAAAATAACTTTAATAGCTTAAGCCGCTATTTCGCTATCGATTCTAAAACGGTATAATACTCGTCGATTACGATTCTTTCTAACTAGTATATAATCCGCTTTTCGTTAATAAACTATCTAATACCTACGAAACGGCTAACTTAGGCGTAACTAATATAATCCTCGTATAGTATAACGGTCTTAACCCGTTCTATTTAGCGTATAGAACCCTATCTCGATTATAACGATCTATAAGATCCTACTATAATAAAACCGTAGGTATAATAATAATTATTACGCTATTAATTAAACCTACTACTAGTAATATAAATAACTAACTCCTTCCGCCTCCCGTCTATATTACTACTAATATACGTAGTATCTCTAATATAATCGCGTTTAACGCCGGCTTCTATATACTACGAAATACTATAGTTAGTTAGTATAATTACCTTACTTATACTTTTATATTTACTTTTCTTATCTATTTCTACTATCGTATTTAGGTTTCTCTATACTTAGTCTCTAACTATTATTATATAAACTAGTTTATTAATTATCCCTCCTATACTAATAGAAACCGTAAAAACCGATACTAATTAGTACAAATTAGTACTAATCGTATAGAATCTATTACGTTCTAAAATAGTCGCTATAGGCGATTTAGTTAATAACGACCTATAAATTATATCTTCTATATACTAACTATACCCGGCTTACTCTATAATAGTATCCTCTATACGTCGGATCTATAGTACTCCGTTATTATAAATATAATCTAATACCTTACGTATACCGCGCTCTTTAGTAAATTCTCGCTAAATAGCTAGGTACGTATATTACTAACTACTAACTCTAATACCTATACTAATACGCTTTTAGGTCTTACTATTAGGGAAGCCTATACGCAATAAGCTAGCTCTACTAGCCTATCGGTACCGCCCTTAGGGCCGACTACTATATAAGCTCTACTTCCCTATAACTATCTCTCCTCCTTAAATATTTATAGTTACTTAAAACTACTACTTACTTATATCGATACTACCTATTTATAACTCCTCTTATAGTCGAATATCTCTTATCTCTTCTATAAGGAATAGCTAGTTTAAGTATAGAGGTACTTAGTAGCTCTACTATACTACTACTATTATAGCTATAATAGGCCGTAATACGCGCTAGCGTATTACGCCGCTAGAAGATAACTAAGAGGCTTTAAGCCCTATTAATAACCGCGCCGCGGCGGCTAATAATAAAGCTATTACTAACTAGTTAGAAGGCGTAAGAGAAGGAGCTAATAATAGTAATATAGCGCCTATAGGGCCTACTACTAGCCTATATCGGCTATAATCTAGTACCGTACTAGGTAATATAACTCCTAGCTCGTCTTAGACTACTTTTAGTACCCTAGTATTAAAGATAGCTAAGTAATACCTTAAGGAGCTATAGCTTAAGTCTACGGATAATATAACGCTCGAAGAGCTATAAATATACGCCGGTAAACTAGTAGTATATACTTAAATCGTCGCTAGTAATATTAACCTTAAGCGTAAACGCGCTAAGATAGTCGTAGGCCGCGCTAATACCGTAGCGCTTACGAAAGAGGACCGGAAGGTTAAGACGCCTATTAAAAAAGCCTATCTCTTCTAGCTAAGAACGAAGGGCTATAGCGCCTTCTTAGATTAGACTTAAGTAGTCGAGCGCTAGTACTCTCTTTCCTTATATAAGTACTACGATACGCTAAAGAGAACTATATCTATAATAGACGCTATTAACTAAAGTAACGTATAGTAAAAAGAGGTATATAATATCCTTAACTACTACTATCTATAGCGATATACTTAAGGTAACCTACTTTAAGACGAGATAAAGCGTATTATAGAAGATGCTATTACGCTACTAGCGATACGCCGTACTAATACCGCGTACGCCTACTATACCGCTATATAGCGAGATAAGTAGCCGGTATAGGCCTTCTTCCGCTATCTATTAAATAAGGAGGCGGAGCTAAAGTATAGGATTAAGAATAGCCTAGCTAAAGTCGATATATACTACGCTAAGCTACTAGGCTACCTACGTAATAAGCTTATTAATAATAACGCCTTTTTACGAGTAAAGACGGTTAACGACCTTATATCTAAAGCGTACGTAGCGAAATAGATTCTAAGGGTAATCGTAACTAGTACGGCTCCCTCGACTTTAAAGGAAAAGGACGGGGATAGTAGCTAAGCTCGTAACTCTCTTAATCCTTAAGGGTAAACCCCTATATAAGGGAGCTTTTAAGGGCGTAGCTATAGGGATTACGGAACGCCTCCGTATAGAGGCCGTACTAATTAGGTTATTACTACGGTATACGACTATATAGAGACTTAATACGCGTCTAGCGCTAATACGACGCCGCCTTACGGAGAGTACGGATAGTACTAGTTAGGAAACTAGAGGCTCTAGTTACCTAGTTATCCTTACTATAGCTAGGGCCTAAAATATAAGGATAAGAGAAACGCGTAGTAGTAGAAGTATATATATAGGCTAGAGGCGCCCCTATAACCCTCTAGGCCCTTATTAATAGCGGAGCTTAGCTTAACCTAATTAGCTAGCGTACCGTATAGATATATAACCTACTAGAGTACTATATACTAGTTAAGCCTACGACGCGCTTCTTAGACGATAACTATATAACGCTTTATAAAGCGTATTATATAGATATTACCGTCTATAATTATACTAGTATAGCTAAGACTAGTAATTAGATATTCTAAGCCGGAGTATTTAAAGGCTATAATATAGTCTTAAGGTAGAACTAGCTTAAGGTAGTAGATCCCCTTATTAGCTATAGAAGAGGCTCGTTTTTATAGTATACTAAGGAATATAGGAAGCGGTAATACGATACTATATCTACTATAATAGCCGCTATTAAAGAAGGTCTAGTAGACTTCTAGTTAGGAATAGACTAATAGGTTAAAGATAAGAAATCGCGCCTAACGCCTCTTAGGCTATACCTATTACTAGAGCTAAGGGTAGCCGCTACCTCTCTTAAGGATAACTTTATCCCCTTTAAGCTAGAACTAGATATACTAGTATTAGACTTAGAGACCTTTTAAGAAGAAAGTAATAGCCTTAATATTACGTTAGCTAGAGCTACTATATTTACGCTATCCTCTTAAGGAGGTAGTAACTAAGGCCTAATAACTATACCTATATAGCGAAAGAACGAGTAGTATATTAAAGCTATAGCGATCTACGATTACCTTTACGTAGCCTACGCTCCTTACCTAGAGCTATATTACCTACCCTAGACGGTATACGAGCTAATAATCGCTACGGCTATAGGAGAAGGTATACTACTAGCGGTCTATTAAGAATTTACGGACGTATTCTCTAGCGCTAAGGCCGGAAAGCTAGTAGAGTACTTTAGTAACGACTACGCTATTAACCTAAAGAAAGGTAAATCGCCTTCTTAGATACCTATTTATAATCTATCGTAGAAGGAGCTTAAGATCCTTTAAGAATACCTTAATAACGCGTTAGTAAAGGGCTAGATCTAACTAACTAAGTCTTTAAGTAGAGCCCTTATCCTCTTCGTTTCGAAGAAGGATAGTAAGATAAGGCTCTATATTAATTATAGAGGACTAAATAAGATTACTATTAAGAATCGCTTTCTACTATTATTAATAAGAAAGCTCTTAAAGCGGTTTAGTACCTCTATAGTATTTAGTAAGCTCGATCTTCGCTACGCGTATTACCGTAACGTATTTAGGAGGGTAATAAATAGAAAACGGCGTTTAAGACTAGATATAGCTTATTTAAATACCTCGTTATACTTTTTAGACTCGCTAATATACCTACGACGTTCTAAGCCTATATCTATAAGGTTTTAAGTAACTTAGTAGATACTATTTACGTTATATACCTAAATAATATCCTTATTTACTTAAAGGATATAACGACGTACGTTAAAGACGTTAAGAAGATACTATAGAAACTCCGTAAGTAGGGATTATACGTAAAGCTCTTTAAATACGAGTTCTATACGTAGTAGGTAGAGTTCTTAAGCTTTATAGTAACCCCCTCTAGTATTATAATAGACTTAGAAAGGATCTAAAGTATATATAAGTAGCCTACGCTATAGTCTCTTAAAGATATTTAGGTATTTCTAAGCTTTACGAACTTCTACTACCGATTTATATAAGAGTATTCGTAGATAGCTAAGCTACTAAATAACCTACTAAGTAGTAGTATATTACTTAAGAAGAAGAAGAGAGGTAAGCGCTAAATCGTAAGGGGAGAATAGCGCTAGCCTATAGAGGCTATAGAAGTATTTACCGCTCTTTAAGGCGCCTTTACTAAAGCCTCTATACTAAGGTACTTTAACCCCTCTCTTCTAATTATAATTATTACTAACGCTAGCGACGCGGCCTACGCTAGTATTCTTCTATAGCCGGCCGTTGCCGGCGAGCTATTAAAGCGCTACTAGTACCTAGTTATATATTACTTTAAGACGTTTATAAGGGCGTAGATTAACTATACTACCTACGATAAGGAGCTTATAGCTATCTTAAAGTATTTTAAAACGTAGCGGTACTACTACGAGGGCGCGGCGTACTCTATTTAGGTACTAACTAACTATAATAACCTATAGTACTTTATAACTACGTAAGCGTTAACTAGCTAATAAGCTCGTATTACTAAGTACCTTAAGGCCTTTAATTTTAAAATCGAATATAAGAAGGGAACAGTAAACCCTTTAGATAGCCTATTTAGATAGCCTAACTACTTCGCTAGCTTTAAAGATACCGTAAAGAGATAATAGCTAGTAGGTATACTATTAACGCTATAATAAAAGCTAAGAGTTATAGAGATAAGGGGACTACTATCCGCCTCTATAGCGGGACTAGATAGCCCTCTTAGTACTTATAGCGATAAGACTATACCGGCCTCGTAAGACGTCCCTATCTATAAGTAATCTAATCTATCGCTCGTTACGTCTATTAGTACCGATACGATAACGGTATACCTTAGTAATACCTTAGAAACTACGACGGATAAATATACTATTACTATTATTCGTACTATCGCTAGTATAGAAGGTCTCGACCTCCTCGTACCTTAAGCTATAGTAGCTATAGCTATAGTAGACGAGTCTATATTTATAGATCCTTTAGAGAGCCTAGTTTCTCTTATTTACGATATTTAGTTAAGGGACGCCTTCGTATAGAATATCTATAATAGAGATATAGTATAACTAGGTAGCTCCGACCTAGCTCCGGGTTAAGAGAGCTACTAGCCTACTAATACTAAGTACCGTTTTAACCTTAATAAGCTACTACGTAATAGAAACTATATATATATCCCTTACTATACCGCGCTACGTTAAAAGCTCCTACGGCGTAATTACGACGACTTAGTAGCTAGTTATTATAGGCGCGACTAGACTTAAAAGGTCCTCGCTTATAAGTACGACTAGCTATACCTCTTAACTAAAGTACGTACGTACGTTAATAAGTATAATATATACTAACGTACTAAGCTAAAGTACTATAAACCCTTTAGCGAGCTTTAATCGCTTATCCCTTTATAGAAGCCTTAGAAGTCTTTATTTATAGACTTCGTCGTTAGCCTACTACTATTAAAGGAATCTAACGGTAAGGTTTATAACTCTATTCTTATTATCGTAGATAGGTTCTTAACGATAGTATAATACTTCCTAGTAAACGATACTATAGACGCTCTAGCGCTAGTAGGGCTAATCTATAATAAAATTATTATATTCTCTAGTTTACTAGACGATATCGTCTCTAATAGGGGCTTAGTATTTACTAGTAAGTTCTAAAGTACCTTATACTACTAACTAGTAGTTAAGCGCCGCCTCTTTACCGCGTTCTACTTATAGACTAATAGCTAGATAGAACGGCTAAACTAGTAGCTTAAAGGCTACCTACGAATCTTCTATAGCTATAACTAAGATAACTAGGTACGACTATTATATATAGCGGTATTCGCTTATAACTCTAAAGTCTATTCGAGCTATAGCTTAACCCTAATTAAGGTAGTAATAGGCGTAACGCCTTTTATTCCTAACGGTATTCGAGACGAATACCGTATAGAGGGGGGGGGGGGGGGAGAAGCCCTAAAAAGCTAGTAGATTAGGCTAGATAATATCTAATAAATAGGTAAATTACTTTTAATAACGCGAGAAAGAGCCTTAAGGCCGTAGTAGAGCTATATACTAAGGACTATAACCGCTATATAAAGGCTAAGTAATTCCCTATTAGAAACTAAGTACTTATTAACGGACGGAATATTAGAAGTAAAAGGCTTAGAATATAAGAAGCTTAATAATAAGTATATAAGCTTAATCTACTATAGTCTATAAAGAGACTATACCCGACCTTTTACGTCTCCTTACTAAAGCTATATAGGACTAGGAAATAGTACTAGCTACTACTAGTAGACGAGCTAGAGGACGATAATAGTAACTAATACGAGATTAAGAAGATCGTTATATATAGTATAGATAGTAGAGGAAAGAGGCTATACTAAATACGCTAGAGCGGATACTTATAGAAGTACGACGAGCTTAAGTATAAAGAGGAGCTAGAGAGTACGAACGAATTACTATAGTTATACCTAAAGGTAAATAGTTTAATACGTAAAAGCTCTGGCCCCTCTATAGAAGCTACGCTATACTAAGGTAGTACCTCGAACTTAGCTTTAACTATACCCCTTACTAAAAGGTAGAGAGGTAGACTATATAAGGTAATTTAATAATTAAGAAGTATAATAGTAGTTTACCTACTTACGCCTTATAGCTACGTATATTACGATCCTATAAGGTAGTATTACGTAAGTACTTCTTTAAAGAGTAGGTAGTAGTAGGTATTTAGGTAAGATAACTCGAATATACTATAAATAGTTATAGACCTTTTAGTAAGATTATAA
>JAABUL010004155.1_pt1 | contig 19866 bp, 3 predicted proteins | sample 5559151 | NCBI WGS metagenome assembly JAABUL01 (sample SAMN10711876, study PRJNA513368) | rock metagenome | isolation source: Antarctica rocks | place: Antarctica: Victoria Land, Pudding Butte sud | reverse complement strand
TATGCTTGAGAAACAGCAACCTGGGCCAGGGGATGGTAAGAAAGTGTGGTGGCATAGTGGCTCTAAGCGGAAGAGGCAATGGCGTTTGCATGGAAGTGCTGACCTCGATTGGGAAAGGGGAAGAGAATCTTTGAATGCCTCGAGCATCGAAAGATGACGGGCTTCGATTGATTATGAGAACTCTGTATATACCCATATCTTCCTTACGTGTACAACATATTCCATGGAGAAGAATCTACGAACATGACAAGTCCCAGACAGAGCTATGAGCACAGGAAGAGTGTCTCGACTCATCTTCGATCTTTTCTAACAGCCCAGAGCATCATTGAAGATAGTGGTCTGTTCATGAGTCCCAGCACCAGCAGCTCTTCACAACAAGGAGGTTTTCTACTCTCGCAAGTCCTTGTACCCTCAACGTCTATGTCTCGCGAGACGCACGTCTCGGTACACCTCTTCTTGCTGTTTTGGAATGTCTTCGAGACATGTCATAAGACACACAACCCAATCGAGTTGATCGCTCACGTGATATCGTAGGGCATATGTAGGAACTCGACCTTTCTGAGATATTTTCAACCTCTATCTACTTATTAACAAGGTCGCGAAGACGCTCGAGAGTCTCCAGTTATGTACCATTGTGGAGAGCATTCCTATCTGCTTCTTCCCTTACCTCGATATTACAAATGTGGTTCCCCCCGAGCAACTTTTGAAAATCGATTTTTTTTTTTCAACGCCGAATTGCATTACCACTATTTCCTCGACATCAACGCAACTGAATTACTACAAATTCTATCTAACTATCAATCATAGTTTGTTTATTAATTGAGATCAATTTTGGGCGTTGTAGACACGATTATGTATATCTATTGCTGTCGAGAGACTTTGATCGAACGCATTTGGTGGGACTTGATAAGGACTTGATAAGAGCTTGATGGGACTTGATAGGGCTTGATAGGATACCCAAAATGTGCCAAGACGAAGCTTTGAAAAACGCAATTACACACATAACTTTTGTCTCAAGTTGAATTAAGAAACAAGAGTGCTATCAAAGTATTTCTTGATATAGTATTTCTATTCGAGATCAATTTTACCTCGATATTCGAAATGAGCCTGGCCCCCCTAAATTTTGAAAATCACTTTTTCGTTTTCGACTTCGGATTGCAGAAATCCTTACTGTAATGCCGTAGCGCCAGCGGCGCGCTAGCGCCTCAAGGTATGGCAGGGCACGTGATTCCGAGTGCCTATAGAAGCTCCGAATAATATAACATCTCTTTCTAGTTAGATAGCGAGAAACAAACTCGCACGTTATAGCAAGTATTAGATAGAAAGAAAGCTCGTCTCTTGTTGTTTTTCAACAATTAGTCCTACTACTATCTATTCTATATAGTTGGAACATAGTAATACAAGTCTATTATATTTTATATCTTTTATATCTTAGTGCGCCAACAAGAAACAAACATACTCGCATCTTACAATTCTAATTGTTTTCTCTTTCAAAAAAAAAGACTCGAGACGTAATAGTATAATATCGAATTATAGCAACTTAAGTTACAATAACTATTCGACTACTAAATCAAAGTTTGAAGAATTTGATATCTCTCGAGACAACAATTGTCTACAAAATGTTGACAAAAATAATTCTCGTTAACGTAACAACAATAAAGAAGAGAGTTTAACTACAATTAGAGCTTTAACTTTATATTAACAAATAGAAATCTTAATAACAAAGATTCGAGACTTGCAAAATGCTTAGCAAGTCTAAACTATAATAGTTGAACAAACAAATTTTTAAGTTTCTCAACTTGCTATTGTATTGTTATTGATAATATTTAAGTTCTTAAAGTTCGAGAAGCTAAAATTGTACAAAAGTCAAAGCGTAAATAAATATATTATTTAATTTCGAGAAATCGATATTAATATAATGCAATTCTTGACATACTTTATTACAAATAAGAACAAAATTCTTTATTGCATATTATTTTTGAAAAACAATGTCGCTATCTAGTAATATTTAAGAACAAACAATAACGCTAAGTTAAAAAGCGAGATCTTTGAAGAATTTAGAGAGTTTCTATTAAATTTAATAGTCAATTTTGCTAATTATTGTTTTCTTGTCTACAAAAAATAAAAGATTGCTAGACAAAAATCAAATCAAAAAATAATTGTTTTTAAAAAATATCTAAATAAGCTAGAGATTTATTTAGTATCGCTTTTAAAAAAATATAGAATCTATATATTTTTAACTAAACTAAAGTTAAATTTGAAAATAAAGATTCTAGATATTAATAGTATATCGAACACTTGCAATAAGCTTCTAGCTATAACTATTATATAAAAACAAATATTAAATTGCATTTGCAAAGCAAACGCAAGCAACTTCGAAAATCAACAAATAACAAAGAGTTCTAATATCTTTTTAGACAAATTTTATCAAAATTGACGCTCAAACAATGTTGACAAATTTATTAAGAGCAAGAAATTATATATCTTTAAGAATTTGTTGTTGTCGCGCAAATAAGTTTATAAAATTAATAACGCAAACTATTTAAGAAGTATCAAATACTTTGATTGCTATAAAAAGAGATATTACAAAACAAACTATCTCAATAAATACAAATAAGATAAGTCTATTGTTGCTGCTATTATTACAATAGATACAAAAAAAGATTAAGTGTTACGAAAGCAGGACGAGAAACAAACAAAGCGAGCACTAGACAAGTTGTAATAAATAGTTAAATTCTTTATCTATCTAGCTATGCGAAAATTTATCTTTATTTGTCGAGCTAGTTCTCTTAGAGATTAGCGCAACTTGTTGAGTAAAACTCGTCGAATAAAGCAATTTGCTAGCTAGATGTGTAACAAATGTCTCTCTCGAAAAAAGAAGACAACGCCTTTGTCGATAATAATTAACAAAAACGTTTGTCGAACAAACTTGTAGTAATATATCGATAAGACAATCAAAGCAAGTCGCAAAAATAAAAAATAAAACAATCAATCTTCAAATTTTTGATTTTTAATTTATTTACAAATTAATCAACTTATTTATTATTTATCAACTTGTAGTAATATGTCGATTAAACGACAATCAAAGCAAGATCTTATTTATCGACAAATATTTATCAAATTATGTATTGTAATTTTTTGAACAACAAACAACTTATTTTTGTGTTGCTATTATTATTTGCATTCTTATTTTCTTAATTTTTCTCTTATTGTGTTTAATAAGCACAACAAGTTAATTTTTTATAATAATTAGCAAATCGTAGAACTTAGAAGATTGTTCTCAATAAATTTTTTCAAAAACTTTAGTATACGCATTATGCATATATTAATTAATAAGATATACGTTACTTTGTATAATTTGTTTGTTTCTAAGAATCGAAGCTAGCAAATCTAACAATTCTTAAATAAATTTAGCAATTTTATTTAGAACAACGTCTTTGTATATCTTTGTAATACTATTGTTCTATATTGTTAAAATACTTATTACAATAGCTTCGAATTTTGCGTTAATCTCTTAAGATTTGTCGTATAATTTGTTAATTAAAGTATTAATAATTTTAAAGATTTTTATAGTTTTAATTTCTATAGAATTAAAACAAGTAGAAATTGTAATCTTTGCATTATTTGTCAACATATTGTGCAAAAAAAAAACAAGACAAAAATCTATTGTTGCAATCTCTTTTTGTTATTTATTAAAAAAATACTTACTTTTTGTTTTAAAGAGAACTTGTTATTCTTTGCGTTGTTTTGTAAACACATATACGCTAATCTACTAAAACAATTAATTTTAATCTTGTTATTAAATAGATCAACAAATTTGTAATACTTAATTAATTTATAATTGAAATCAAAAATATATATTGTCTTCTTTCTCGCATATATTTTGACTAATATAAATGCGTTAAATGCTTTTTGTAACTTTTGCTCAACTAAATTAATAATTTTTTTAATTAAGATTTACTCTTAATAGTTTTAAGTTTAAATTCGACAAACTTAATACAAATAAAATCGATATAAAAATTGTTGTAACTTATTAGACTTATTTAATTTACAATATTTTGCGTATAAATTTGTAGAAACTCTTTAATTGTAAATAAAATTAATACAAATTTTGTTGTTGTATAGATCTTGCTCTTTACTAAATTTATAGCTATATTGTCGATCTTTGTTGTGCAATAATTAATATTCGATACAATAGATATAATATTGATCTCTTTGTTATATAGTCGATACTTTTGCTTATAGATTAATGTATAAAGCAATTTTTTGTGCTTTATAATCGCAAGAATATTAAGTAATTTGCGAAATATTTGTAAATTGTTATTAATATCGAAGATTGTTAATTATAATTAATTTTTTTTGTTAATCTTAATTCTAGCAAGAACTATACAAACAATATTAAAATTAATTAACGCAATAAAAGCTTAAGATTAGATTGTTTTGTTATTATTATTAACTAAGTTAACAAGTTTAACGTTAGACTTAAATCAATTTAAAGCTAAATAATTGTTTTCAATTGCTATTTCGAATATTTTACTTTTAAAAATAAGAAATTTCAATTCTTTTAAAAAAGTATAACAAACGTACATTTTAATAATAAAAAAATTGTCGCAATTCTTAATTTTGTTTTTAACAAATATTAAAAAAGCTTAAACGTTTAGACAACTATAGTCGAACAAGCTTTTGTTGTTGTTACTATTTTAGTTTTTGTTGTTTTTGTTTTTAATAATCTTGTGTTCGACGTCTTCTTGCTTAGAGTCGATAGAAATAATCCATTTCTTAACTTCTTTAATTGCTATATTCTTTTAAATAACAAGTTGTTGTTTTTGCTTTTTGATTTGACAAGTTGCTACAACTTTCTAAGCAACAATTATAGATATATTAACAAACTCGAGAAGTTTTATAATAATAATATAATATTCGACAAGTTAAACAACCAATAAAGATAGTAAACAATGCGAAAATAAGTAATAAATCTTCGCAACTTGTTAAGTTGTAAAATTAAATAAGTTGTTGATCTTAGAGAAGAGATTATCAAGTAAGTATTAATAGTATTTGAAATTACGCGTCTAGTAAATAGAATTTTTATCTAATTTTATCAATGCATTAACAAAAATGTCGATTAACATTTATATTTTGTATTATTACTAATATAATGTTGCAAAAACTACTTGTTTAATATTGCTCAAAAAATTAAAAGTTATAGCACAATAGTTTGTTGTAAGTCTTGATCTAAACTATGTTAATAAAGTTGAAAACTACTTAATTAATAATAGTTTGCTTGTTTAATATCTTAACTTAACAAAAATATTTGTCTTATAATTTTTAAGAACAATTACGACTTTGTTATAAAATCTTTTTAACTTTGTTAATTAAGAAGTATTGCAATACTATAAATATAATTTCTTCGATTAAATCTTTTATTGCGACAAACTTTGTAAATTAATCAAAACGTCGCATAGTATTATCAATAAAAATATTATATTTTATCTTGTATTTTTGAACAAAATCTTCGATCTTATCTAGCAAATTTTTGTTATATTAATAATCGAACTCGAATCTATAGTCTTTTTAACAAATTAGATATTTTGAGATAGATTTCTTGCAATTGTAACGACAAAGTCAATAATTAACAAAAGATTTAACTTCGTAGACGTATTATTTGTTATTAAATTTTATAATTAATTTAAAATAATTAAATTGCAAACAATTGTAAAGATTGTCTTCTCTAGAAGTTAACTCTAAATTAACAATAAAAATAATTAGATAAATTTTTTAATTAATAAGCAAATCAAGTTTATAAACTAGATTATTTTTTCGTTCGAAAACTATAAAGAAATTAACTTGCTAAATAATTAATTTTGTCGACTTTACAAAAGACAAATTGTAACTTTTGTGCAAACAAAGAAAAGCTTAATTGTCTACTTAAAAAGTTAAGAGTCGATAATATCTATTGTAAATATTTTTTGTTATTATATTGACTCAAACAATTGCGATTTTAATCTTTATGACATTTATTATTTTTTTTCAAATTAATTCTCTTTTTGCTTGTCGAGTTTAAAAAGAATTAAAGAATTTTAAATTTTGAATCTTATAACTATCTTATTTAACAAAAAATCAATAAAGAAACTAGATAAATTGTTTAATCGTATTTGAAAAATTAAGAGAAAAAATATCTAATCGAGTTTAGAATTGTTTGTTATTGTATAACGAAAAGCAAACTTTATTGTTTAATTAGTTTTTTTGTTTTAATTATTAATCTAAAAATAATACGCAATAGAGATTAAAAAGTTAACGTCGAGTTTCTTAAATACAATGCGTCAAAACTTGAACAAGAACTTTTTATTGCAATTGTGTATAAAAGTCTTCGATATTTCTTAATTTACAAGTTTGTTTACTATTATATTAATTTAGTTCTTAGCAATATATATATTTTTATTAATTATAATTATTACTTTTTTGAAAAATTTATATATCGCAATAAGTGGGACGTTTATATTTTGCTTATTTGATAAAATTAATATAAAATCGAAGTTTATTGTGTGAAAGAGCACTAAAAAACTAGTAATAGAATTTAAAGCGTTGTACAATTAATAACGCTTTGTTTAATAAAAATTGCATTCTTAACAATATATTACGTAACGTTGTAGACAACTACTTAATTTGCGAAAGTAAAAATTGATAGAAATCGTCTTATATAAATAAATAAAGTTGACGTAATAATTCTTGTTGTATACTTAAGTAAATTTTTTTTTTTCGAATTTCTTTGATAGATAAAGTCTTTTTCAATTGACGTAATTCGTATAATATAGCAATTTATCTTTTACAAAAAATTGTATATTCGACGATATAACGAACTTCTAAACAATGTTTATAATTTTTGTTTATTTGACAAATTTAATATAGACGTCGAGCAATTGTTTTTTAAAATTAATGCTTATTTTTATTAAATAAATATAAAAGAACATTGTTTTATTAAAGATTGTTTGTACAATTAAATTTTTCTTTTCTTTAAAGATTTGTTTGACGAGTTTGCTTATTTTTAAGACTTTGATTTCAAATGTAAAAGCGTCGATTTTGTCGAGCTTTTCAATATTATTTGCTCTCTCTTTATCGATCAATATCAATAGTTAAGATAGAGCGTCAAGCATTGTATTTAGACGACTTGTTTTATGTTAAATGTTAAAGTTAAATTGCGAGAGATATTGCGATGCGTATATAGGTCTAAGATTAAGCTTGTTTGTAACAAATAATAACAAAATTGTTTGCTTAACAATACTAAACGTAGTTAAATAATCTATATAGACAATAATTGATTATTTGGAAGTCTTAATTAGATATTTTGTTTTTCTAATTGTTTAAATTAAGCAAGCAATTTTTAGTTTTGTCGACCAATAATAAGACTTAACAATACTTAATATTTTAAATAGAAACAACACATGCTAGATATTAGATTTTCGAAAATTATTGTCAACAAAATTGTCTTTAACGTAATATATTTTAATTTTGTATTTTTGTTTCTTTGTTGCGTCGAGTTTTACAAACAAACGACGATTAATATCAAAGTAAATAAGAAAATTTAACGTCGTAAAAGCACGCTAAAGCTAATAGAAAAAGCTTGACAAATTTAATAACTACTTAATAGAAATATTTCGAAAATATATCTTACGCTTTTAATTGTTTTGCGTAAACAAATTTTTGAACAATTGTGTTTTCTTTTGTTGCAACGAGTTAATGCGTTGTATATATTAAGCAATTTTGTTGCGTTAATAATTGGCGAGACTTAAATACGTTTTTAACGCTCTAAGATTTTTAAAAAATTAAATAGTTTTAATTGCGATAATTTGTTTCTTAATAATAAATAAATCGAAGATATTAATCTTTTGTTCGAATAAAGTAATGCTAAAATAGTTGAGATAAATCTTTGTAAAACTTAGCGTAATTTAAAACTTAATAAGCTTAGTAAAGAGATTTCGTAAATAATTAAAATAGTTTGTAAAAAATTTAGAGAAAATAACAATATTATCGATATATATCTTGCAAAACTTGCGTAGAAGTCGCAATTGTTTATTTATTATTTGCTATATATAAGTCGAAAAGTTTTTGAATTTTATAACAACGATGTTGAGTTATTTTTTGTCTTAATAAATAATAAACAAGAATTTGTAACAATTTTGTTTAATTATTACAAATTAAAGAAAGAAAACAAGATTATTTATCAAATTTATGTAATTGCAACTTTTCAATTACGTTATAATATTACTTTGCATAAATATTAAGTAATTATTAATAATTGTTAGTTTGTTTAGATTTCTAATATTTGTAATTATTAGAGTTGTTAATTATACGTCAAATAACAAAGATTAAGAAATTAAAAAAAGTTAATTATATAAATTACTTTATCTTCTTTTGCTAATAAAGCTTGTCGAATTTCTTATTAACTACTTTTCTATCTCGTTTGTCTAGCAAATAGACTTTTTGTATTATTCTAGAAGTTGTTGTAAAATTTTAATTGTTATTTAGTAAAACAATTATCTAGTTGTCTTTTGCTAATTTAACAATTCTATTATTGTTCTTTTAAAAAACAACAAATTTATTAACAAAAATGCGAAGTTTAATTATCTCGATTAATAAATTACAAATATATGTATTATTAAATAAGATTGTTTAATATTTGTTTAACAATATTTTTACTTTTATATTATTTTTGACAATTTAATTATGTTTGTCGAAGCTAATTTGATAGTATTCTTGCTTTTCGAACTTAATTAAACAATCGAGATTTGTCGATTTATAAACAATAATTAACAAAAAGCTTTTGTTGCGCATATAAATTGTCAACAATAAGATATTTATTATATATGCATAAACGTTAATAAAATTTGACTCAAATAAGAAATTACAATCTAGTAGAGACTAATTAATTTAAATAGACACTCTAGCAATATTGTTTGCGTTAACAATTATTTTGTGTTTCAATTTTAAGACTTGGCAAATTTTAGTGTTATTTTGTGTTATAATGTTAAAACTAGTTGTTAATTCTTAACAACTATTTAAAGTAAATTGTTTAATATCAAAATTAACAATTATTTGTTTAAAAATTATAATATTTATGTTAAGTAATAGTTTAATTTTAAGATTATTGACAATATATATCTTTCGACAAATATGTGCAACAAACTTCTTGTCGCATATATAATCTTTAATATATATATTTAATACAAGATAATTATCGATTAAGTGTCTTGCGATATTAATATCGCAAACAAAGATAAATGTTTGTATTTTTTTAATAAAAAAATTTAATGCAAGATTTTTAAGAAACTTGCGATCGATAAGAGTTATAGTATATTTAATATTTACGTATATAATGTACGACAAACTTTGTTAAACAAATTTTAGCAAAATAATAACATAATAATATAAACGAAAAATCAAGTCTATGTCAATTATTGCTTTGATATCTAACTTAATTAATTCTAAATTATTAATAATTTGATTTAATTTTATTATCGCTTTGTCGACGTAAAAGATCTCGACAAACACCTGTTTTGTTTAACACTTAAAATTGTGTCTTTTCTTAATATGTTAAAAAAGCTTGTTAGTTAACTAGAAAACACAATAGCATTTCGTACAAATAAGTTGTTTAAATAATAGAAGTTCTATCTTTAAATCGACGTAAAAGATATTAACAATCATTAACAAATTCTTGCGTTGTTTTCTTAATAAAGTCTCTCTTTAATAATTTTCTTTAGCATAATAGATATTGTTTTGCGAAATTTTTAAGTAGTACGCAAGAACGTTGTAAAACTAAATCGAATAATACAAGTTATTATATAACGAAGAATTTATATAATAAGTTAATACGACAACTAATTAATACATTAACAAGACAAAAGATTAATATCTAGCTCGCTAGTAAGATAGTTGCTAATATATTGACAATTAATAGAACAACTAGTATTTCTAAGATCGATAATTATTACAATTTTGTTAATCTCTATTTTTGATACGACAATTACTTGCTTTAAAAAGAAACAAGTTTTTGTTTTTGTTGTTCAATTGCGTTTCGACGTTAACAACAATAATAACAAAATATTTAGAAAAAAAAGACAACAATATAACAAAACAATATTAATTATTAAAATTAGACGCGTCTTGCAAAGATAAGCGAATTTAGTAGTTTATAAATAATTAATATAAATTAACGTAAATAGAACGCAAAGTATAAAAGAAGCGTAACTAATAAGATACAAATAATTGATATATCTACTATTGCTAATTGTTATTTCTAAGATTGTTATTGCGCTTTTTAAATTTTTGAGTGCAATCGCAATTCTAAGTCGATAATTAATAAATATTTATTATTGTCTTTTATAACTCTTTCTTTGCATCTAGTTTCTCGATAAAGTTTTAAACAATTGTATAAATTATTAATATAATAATTATTAAACATAATTTTAAATTAAGTTGATTTTAGATTTATATAAGTTGATTTTATAAATTAAAGATGTCAACTAATTAAGAGTACAAAATAATATTCTAAAGAAAATCAATTGTTTCGCGATTATCTTGCGCATTCTTAATTAAAAAGATCTTCGAAATAAGTTTGTTAAGAGCTTTATTAATTTTTATTTTAAATTGCGTCTTTAGTTTGTTAATAAAGTCGATAAACAAAAGATTTTTAAATATTTTGCGCTTAAACTTTTCGATCTTCTTTAAATATTAAATTATAGTAGCGTTACAAAAATACAATAACAAATTCTTTTTTATTGCAACTTTGTTAACTATGTAAGTATAATTCTTTACTTGTTCGACAAATATAAAGATCTTTCAATAAATTGTCTCTTTATTTGCGAAAATAATATTGTTCGATCTATAGCTTTTTGAAGCGTTTAAATAAAAAAATTCTAGATTTGCTATCTTAAAACGATTGATTAAAGTAATTAAATTATCTTAATTATCGCTTCTATCTAAATAACAACGTCTTTAAAAAAAATTGTTAATCTAATTGAACTATTGAATTTTTCGACGCATTAATTTACGCAATTGCTTTATTATTTAAGATATAAATGCTTTGTTTTCTTAACAAGTTTTAAGATCTCTTAATTAATTTAATTAATTATAAACAATATTGTTATAAATATATAAATAAGTAACAAAACTAGTTAAGTATTTAAACGCAAACGATGTTTAATTGTCGAAAGCGTTCTAGTTAAAGTTATGCTAATTGTTCGATATCTATTAAGCGAGATTAATATGTTTAAAGTTATATTGCTTGTTCGACATTTAATAACTAGAAAGAGTTTGATTAAGATTGTGCTATCTATTCGATATCTAATAAGTAAAAAACTAAGTAAAGAAGTTCTAAATAAGTAAAGCAAGCTAACTTTGTAAGTTTTAAACAATAAATATGTTTTAAATATTAAGAGCAAGATAACTTTGTATATTTAAAAGAAGAGATTGCTCGATAATTGCAATTTTTAAAGCGTCGACTTGCTTTGTCGACGTAATCTCTTCTAATGCTCTTATACGTAACAAGTTATTTTTGCGAACAAACGCAAATCTTTGTTGTCTACAAGTTCTAAAAAGACTACTAAATAAATTTGTTACTTTATTGTAATTTTTGCGATCTCTATGTAAAACTAAAAATACTTAATAACAAACATTCGATTTAGAACAATTTGTCGATTTGTTAAAAGAGATATTGTTTAGATTTCTAAATTAATTGTAAGATTTATTGCTTATAGTAGATTAGTTACACAAATACGAGCTATCTAATAAATTAATAATAGTCGAGTCGATTAATTCGATAGAAGAAAATAAATTATTCAAATATAAGTTGTTTAGTAGAATAGTAACAACTAGATTAATCGATTTAATAAAAGAAGCTAAAACAACAAGCTTAGAATTCTTGTGCTTATTTGAGAACTTCGAAATTGTTAACAAGTCTTCGAAAGTTAACAAAACAATAAAATTAATATATTTGTTAAGATCTTAAGTAGTCGTTTCGAATCTTTTAACAATTTGCTTAAAGAAAAACTTGTTAATAGTTTACTTCGCAAATCAAATGCAAGACTTTTCTATTAAATAAGTTCTACGTTTGCGAGTTGATTAAACAAGAGATAAAGAAAAGTAAGAAACTCGTTTAACAATCTTAACAACAATTTGTTAAATAAAAAATAAAAGATAAGCTAAGTATTAATAATTAATAGATAGAAAAGCAAGAAGTTAATAAGCTAATATAAATACTTTCTTCTTTATATATAAAATTAGCTTGAGGCAAAAGTTAATAAAAAATAAATATTGCGTACTTGACAAATGCGAGATTTGAGTAAGATTTGCGAATAAGCTAAAGAATAAACAAGTTAACTGGCGTTAACAAGTTGCTTTGCGAGTCAATTGCGTAGCTTGACGAATGTCGAACAAGAATAGATTGTCTTCGATACAAAGATTCGCTTGACGAGTGATTAAAATAGTTGATAAACTAGTACATCGAATTCAACGAAAAACAAGATAATTGATATAATTTGTCGATCAACTAGTGCAATAAGCTAGCGATAGAGAAGTACTTTGTATACTAGTTGAAGCTATCATTTGTTACGAAAGCAAGACGAGAAATAGACAAAGCGAGCACTAAACGAGTTGTAATAGATAGTTGAATTCTTTATTTATCTAGCTATACAAAAATCTATCTTTATTCGTCGAGCTAGTCCTCTTAGAGACTAGCGCAGCTCGTCGAGTGGAACTCGTCGAGTAAAGCAATCTGCTAGCTAGATGTGTAACATTAAGCTTCGTTAACATCTCGCAAACAAAGCAAAAAAAACAAATAAAAACAATAAATTCGATCTTAGTAAAAGATTGAACTCAATTTCTTAAGAACAAACGTCAAATTACAAATCTAGTCGACTTAAAAGCTAAAATAAATCTTATTAATTATATCTATATAGTACAATAAGAATTGCAATCTATACTTGTTATCTTATTGACATCAAATTTTTTTAATAACAATAATTGTTTCTGTTACGACGTCTATAAGTTGATTTATTATTTAATTAATTTATAAGATTAACATCGAAAATATACTATTTTGTTCTACTTAGTAGAATATATAGATCTTGATTTTATATTAAATATGCTAATACTATTTAAGCAAAATATATTGATTGATTCGAAGACGCAAAGCTAGCAATTCAAGATTTTAGATAAAAAATTAAAGATAGTTAATCTCAAGCAATTTGTTTTAGATCTTGTTAAGTATAGCACAATTTATACAATTGTTTGCGTTGACGTTACAAAGACGTTAAACAAAAAATTAACAAAGTTTGAGATTTCCAAGAAATTAAGAAATTTGAAAGATGTCTATAATAATAAATTAGCTAGAATTCTACTAGAATTAAGAAAAGAAAATTATACTATTAAGCTTTAGAACAATAAAGAGCTATCGTTTATATCTTTTTATAATTTTTTACAAAACAAGCTAACAATACTTTAACAATATCTTGATAATACATTAGTTAAAGATTAAATTAAACATTTAATTTTGTTTGCAAACGTCTCTATTCTATTTGTATTAAAATCGAACAATAAGTTATATCTATATATCGATTATAGAGATCTAAATACAATTACTATTAAAAATTGTTATTTATTGTCTCTAATTACGAAAACGCTAAATTGTCTATATAAAGCAAAGCGCTTTATTGTCTTAAATCTAAAGAACGTCTATTATTGCATTTGCATTAAACGCAATAATAAATAGAAGACAATATTTCGCACGCGTTATAGATATTTTGAGTATTAAGTTATGTTATTTGAACTAGCAAACGTATTCGCAACTTTCTAGATCTATATTAATAAAATATTGCGAGAGTTAATCGATGTAACTTGCGTAATCTATATAGATAACATACTTGTATATAGCAATAATTCGACGAAACATTAACGCTATATTAGATAGATGCTAGAACGTCTTTGCAAATATTTGCTATATATCAATCTAAAAAAGTATAAATTTAATACTATTAAAATTAAATTTCTAGACTTTATTGTGTTCTCAAAAGATATATAAATAAATTTAAAAAAAATCAAAACAATTAAGAAGTAATTTAAATTAAAAACTTATTGCAAACTTTAAATATTTTTAGACTTTATAAACTTTTATAGACGCTTTATATATTATTATTCGAAAAGAATTGTCTCTTTTACTAGCTTGTTAAAAGAAAGTAAGAATAACAAGAAATTTAGTTTTTTTGTTTAATTAAATAAAGTAGAGTAGATGTTTTGTCAATTTTGCAACATCTTTATATTGACTTTACTACTTTGTTACTACAATTCGAACAAAAAAATTAGAGTAAAGACTAACGCGTCTAATTTTGCAATCGCGAGTATCTTGAGTTAACAAAATAACAACAAAAATTGACATCTAGTAACGTTCTAATCGCAAAAAATAATTTCGACAAAGCAAAATTATAAAATATATAATTAGGAATTGCTAGCTATTGTAGTTGCTTTTAAGCAATAAAGACACTATCTAAAAAGCAATGCTTATTCTATTAAGATATAGTCGAATTACAATAATTTTAGAGAATTTATAGATTAAAAGAAGCTAAACTTAAGACAAGCTTGCTAGACGCTCAAGTTAGTTGTCTATAATTTTGAAATTTTCTATTATTTAGATAAGAAAAACTCAACAAATAAATTGTCGAAACGCTTTAATTATAAAGAAGTCTTGTTGTTAAATATAAAATTGCTATCGACGTTGCAAAACAAATTGACGCTATTGTTTAACAAAAATTTGTTAACGCAAAACAAACAAAAGATATTAAGTAATTTAACTCTTATATTTCAAAATAAGCTAGCGTTGTTGTTTGACGAAAAGTTGTTAACACAAAGCGAACAAAAAATATTAAGTAATTTGGTCTTTATATTACAACTAGCAAGAATATTTACTAGTAACGCGAATATTTCGCAATTATAAAGTAGAAAGAAAGTTCTTAAAGAACTAGTATTTCTACTTTAACTAACTAGTATTTAGATTGTTATCTTAAGAAAAGTAATTAAAAATATATCAAAGAAATTGTATAAAAAATCTCAAAGATTAATAAGATTCTTAATAAAGAATCTTTAAGCTAAAGATATTTAGATCGAAAAAATTCGAATTAAAATTAAAATATTATTTTGTTGCAAACAAAAGACGTAAATTTTAGATTAAAAGAGTCTTGTTAAATATAATAAACTACTTTATATTTTAAAAGATATAGCTATTAGAGAGAAGTTAATTCGCAAGAATTATAACAATTTTTTAACAAGACATTTTGAGATCGAGAAAACTTTAGATTTACTTTAAAGAAAGTATTTCTAATTCGCTTGCATTAAGCAAGTAAAAACGTATATTAAAATATATAATATTTATCAACGCATCAAAGTTTCTTATTATAAGTTGTATAATAAGTTTCGATTCTTACTTGTTGCAAAAGAGTTATAAAAGAAAATTATTATAAATTTTGTAACAAACTTGTTGTCGAACAAGCATTATAAAGTTGTATATAACTTGATTTTTATAATAGTCGATTGTTATACAAAAATAGCTAAGTATATATTTGTAATTATCAAAATTGATGTCGCAAAGCTAGCGAAAGTATTTTTCGATAAAATTGTCTTATATTTCGAAACGTTAACTAATATAGTAAACGATAAAAAATTTGTTTTTACTAGTATCTTCTAGTTCGCTATATATTTTTATGCGCAAATTAAAAAACAATTAAGTATTATCTTCTATTCTTAAACAAATAATTTAATTAAGCAACAAAATTAAACTCTCAAATACTATTTTCGCATTTATGCTAACGTTAAACAGACAAAATAGATAAATTTATTGTTAATAACAAAATTTGTTTACAACAATAGCTATTATATCTTAGCTAGAGTTTTGTTGTTCTACTTAATATACAATTACTACTCGAAGATTTACTATAAAGTTAAGAATAACTTTATTAAAAAAAAAATATTGTTTGCACAAGAACGCGTAAAACAACTTTATAATTTAAGAAAAATTTTAGCAAATTGTCTTAAAAACGCTATCGCGCAATAGACAAAATACTACAATAAAAGATATAAATTAAAGAGTTTTGTTATAAAAGAATTAATTATACTTTTAACTAAAAATTTGAAGCAAAAGAAATTTAGCAAAAAGATATTGTATAAGTATGTTAAATCGTTTAGAATTAAAAATAAGATTAAAATACAAATTTATTGTTTTATTCTATTTAATATCTATCGAATTTATAATACTTTTTATATTTTACTTTTGAAGCTATATTTGTATTGTGTTAGCAATTAGTAAACAAAACAAATATTGCAAGTTTTAAAACTTGTTAACAACAAAATTTAATAAAAGATTAAAAAAATTCTAGACAAAACTAAGTTAAAGAGACAAATATAATATAAAATTAAATAAATAAATTAGAGCAAAAAATACAATTAATAACTAAGAGAAAAGTCTTTAGATAATATCAATAAGTTGCGAAAATTTTTTAAGAAACAAATATATAACAAACAAAAGCAAAAAAGATAACACAACGCGTATTGCAACAACAACAATTATATTAACAATAATTTATTCGATAAAATATCGCGCAATTGTTATCGCATTATTGTCGTATAATCAAGTTATATAAAAAGACTTCTTTATTTTGTTACACAAAATATTAAAAATAATAAAATTGTCTCTTTTAATATAAATACTCAAAATATAGTTCAAAAACAAAACTACTTTATTATTGTCAATTAATCGACAATATATTGTAACAACTTAGCAAGCTCTAGACTAATCGTTTTTGGAACCGAAACCCGAATTCTTGGCGCCAAGAGTCGGGTCGGTTCCAAAAGTTGGAACCGAATATACTATATATAGTAATTTGGTTCCTTGACGTTTCGGGTCGATTCCAAAAGTTGGAACCGAAAACCGAAAAACGGTTAGTCTAGCAAGCTCTCAATATTTTATTAAACTTGTTTTAAAACAACTAAAGAAAGCTCTTAAATTTATTCAAAAATAAGTTGTTAAATCTCTTAGAGTTAATTATAGACAAATTTTTAAAATTGTTCGAAGTACTTATATTTTTTCGAAAAAAACAAACTACAAAAAATCTATTTTGCACAATGTTTTTTGTCTTTGTTACAAACTCGTTCTTGTCGCTTATATATATCTTTGTTTTCTTTATTTTTTAAAAATATATAAGCAAACAAGACGCAAACAAAATAAAAATAAAAACTTATTATATTTTTATTTAACAATCTTGTCGACAATTCGAAGTCGCAAAAAAATCTAATCTTAAAATTGTAAAATTTTGCAAAAAAATCACTTAAACTTGTTTAATCTAGATTGACAACAAATTTAAAAACAATCTATTTCGACTCTATCTTCTTTATCTTTATTAACAACTTGTTTTTGTTTTTGTTTCTATTTTATTTCAAATTCTAAATACATATTAATAAAGTATTAAACAACAAACAAAAATACTTATCTTTAATACTCTCTCAAAAAGTAGATCGATCAACTATTGTATTTTAGCAAAAACTTTATCTTAAATTATCTTTGTTTTCGCAAGCTTTTGTTTAAGCTCGACTTAATACTTTTAAACAAGAGTTAAATCTTGCTTAAGTTGTCGAATACAAAATTAAACTTAATTTGTTGTCAATAAAATAAACTCTTTATTGTATTGTTAACTCTTTATATCGCGAACTACACTCTTTCGCACGCATTTTATTATTCTAGAAATTGTATTTTCTATCTTAAACGTCTTGCAATAATTGATAACAAGTTCTTTTACAAAATTTCGAACGCGTTTAACAAACTAATAAATATTAACAACTATTGTATTGTAAACGCACGCAAAACTTATTACAATACAACAATTTAATTTGCGATAAAAAACTCTACAACAAACACAAACACTTCTCTTTTTACAAACACATATATACTTGTCTACGCAAGTTATGCACAAAAAATTATTACAAACTATAATATATCAATTTCGCAAACAATAAAGTATCGAAATTGCTTATTCTTTTATTTCTTCGATCTTTTAGAAAATATAATTGAAGAAACAAAAAAAAAGAAACAAAAAATATATTAATTTAAGATTTGCACTATATATATAAGCTTTATATATTGTTGTTTTTGCGACAATTTATTTATAACAATAAAGCAATTGCAATTGAGAAAAATATAAAAAGAAAAAAAGAAAAGAAAAGAGAAACAACAATATCTATATTTATAATTTATCTAGCGTCTACGCAACGTTAACTTTACTTTGAATTCTAATTAGAACCCTAACAACAACAAACAACAAAACAATAACGTATTATAAATTGCTATTGTCGCTATTACGTTGTTTTACAAGTTGTGTTAGATTAAAGCATAAACTTATTTCTATTAGACAAGAGATTCTTTTTCTTCTAATTTTTAAAGAGATTTAAGAAGATTTTTAACAAGCTCTTGTAACGTTGACGCTTAACAAACGCTTTTGTCTTTAATAAAACTAGTACAGCTTCTTATATTATTGAGAATTAGTGCTCTAAGAGAGAAGATAACTATAATGTTGTAGCATTAACAACGCGCTAGCGTCTCAAGATATAACAAGATACGTAATTTCAAATATCTATAAAAGTTTCAAATAACATAGCATCTCTTTCTAGTTAGATAGCGAGAAATAGACTCGCACGTTATAGCAAGTATTAGATAGAGAGAAAGCTTGTCTTTCGTTGTTCTTCAACAATTAGTTCTACTACTATCTACCTTATATAGTTGGGACATAGTAATACAAGTCTATTATATCTTACGTCTTTTATATCTTAGTGCGCCAACAGGGAGCAGGCGCACTCGTATCTTACACTTACTTCTCAACATCAATAGATCCAAATCGTTAGAAAATCTAATACGATACAACTAACAGTTTGTCAATATGTTTCTGTAAATTTTCGAGCACTATAGATACGATCTTGTATGGCTGCGAACGTGTTTTATGAATCTTGATAGAGACTTGATAAGGGCTTGATAGGGAGCTTAATAGACTTGAAAACGCTTGATGGGAAGTGCTCAAAACGTATCGAGACAAAGCGTTCAACATCGCAATTATGCATATAAGTTATGTTTCAAGCTAATCTAAGAGACAAAAAGATTGTGGAAGTATTCGTAGATACAATAAATTTATACTAGAGCAAAAAATTCTACATTGATGACGTTGGTATTGAGAAATAATAATTTCTGCAATCCGACGTCGAAAACGAAAAAGTGATTTTCAAAATTTAGGGGGGCCAGGCTCATTTCGAATATCGAGGTATGTAGAAAAATAGCGTTGGTGTTGAGGAATGGGTGGTGTTTGCAATCCGGCGTTGAAAAAAAAAATTCGATTTTCAAAAGTTGCTCGGGGGGAACCACATTTGTAATATCGAGGTACCAGCGCTGCGCAGAAGGAGCCGAGGTTGCATACAACGTTAAAACGGACGCAAGTCCGCCAAGCGGACAGGAACCGCAAGTCTTCTGCCACGTTCTACGGTTCTAGACACGGGCGCCAAGAACCGCCCTTGCATGGTGTGGGCGGCTTTGTCGGATTCGGGTCTGGGCAAAGCTGTTGTCATGCGATGACAGCTCCCAAGACTCTTAGATCGCCTCAACCGGTTTGTGACCTATTGACCTCATCACCGCAACCTCTGCTGCCTTTGACACATCTGATTTGAACCTCCTGTTTTCCTTGTCTTCGTACTCATCTTTCATCACATCTCGTACCACGACGCTATTTATCGCCTTTGTCCAGCTGTACTTAAATCCATCATCCTACCTCTATTGATACCTCGTCTATTCGA
>JAABUL010004154.1_pt1 | contig 19870 bp, 21 predicted proteins | sample 5559151 | NCBI WGS metagenome assembly JAABUL01 (sample SAMN10711876, study PRJNA513368) | rock metagenome | isolation source: Antarctica rocks | place: Antarctica: Victoria Land, Pudding Butte sud | reverse complement strand
ATTCATGGGAGAGTCGACCTGGCGGAATCTGGGTGTTGAGAAGAAAGTTCTCTGGCAAGATTGACCAGGCTGTGACAGAGGTGGACGTTCTCTTTGGTGTGGATGCCGTTGACCCACGGCCACAATGGACTCTCATGCGATCATCGACTTTGGCGGCTTTGAGAGTTAGGGGGGATGGCAAATTCAAGATTGTCCAGATCTCTGACACGCACATGGTCACTGGTGTCGGGGTTTGCAAAGATGCCATTGATGCCCATGGGAATCATCTACCAGAGAGCGAGGCTGACCCATTTACGGTAAAATTCATTGGAAAGGTCTTGGATGTCGAGAAACCAGACCTTGTCATTCTCACTGGAGATCAGTTGCACCACGACATACCCGATAGCCAATCCGCCCTCTTTAAGGTGGTTGCCCCTATCATCGAGCGTTCAATTCCATTCGCAGCCGTCTTTGGCAATCATGATAGTGAGGGCATCCACGCATTGCCACGTGAGTAACTTCTTTCATAAAGTAGCCAATACACAGAGCTAGCGATCGACAACACCCTCGGAGTTGTCGCACTCTCGTAAATGGTGTAGACTGCTGGGTCTTGACAATGATAGCTGTGCATTTTTGCTGACTGGATCAAAGGCGCGGCACAAATGTCAATACTTGAAAGTCTGCCCTTCAGCCTCTGCGAGTCAGGCCCAAAGCAAGTCGACGGCATAGGCAACTTCTACCTTCAAGTCCTAGCTCCTGCCCCGTCACAGCTCCCGTTATCGACTTGATATTTCCTGGATTCGCACGGTCAAATACCGAGCTTGATACACAATCCCGACTACGACTCTATCAAGCAAAGCCAAATTGATTGGTTCGTGAACGCTTCCCACGCGCAACGAAGAGCGCGTGAGAAAGACGATAACGACAAGCACTTTTATCTACCTTTGGCTTTCCTACACATCCCTCTTCCTGAGTTCGGATACGACAGTCTTAGTATACGTAACGGCTACCGGAGGGAACCGACTGAGAGCCCTAGCTTCAATTCTGATTTCTACGAAGCTTTGGTCAAAGAAGGCATATCAGCATTAGGCTGCGGGCACGATCACGTGAATGACTTTTGCGCTCTGTTGCCACAACAAACGCAGCAGGATGGCGACAAAACCCCTCAGCCTGGCCCTTGGCTATGCTATGGAGGTGGCAGTGGGTTCGGGGGATATTGTTCGTTCGGCGGAAAGCGTTTCCACCGACGAGCGCGGGTTTGGGAACTCGGTACGAATACCGGGAGCTTGAAGACTTGGATGCGGGTCGAATATGCCACGGACAGAGTTAATGAGCTAGTGCTTATAGAGAGTGGAGCGGTGATTGATACCTCTGGAGAAGAAGATGAAGGCAGGCGCTGTGTAGTCAGTTGAAGATGATATCGCTACAAAAAGTACTGGGAGACTGCCAGATAGCCATAAGACTCTTCATCATACCCGGGCAATTTAGGGGTTTCATATATGAGAGAGTCGTTGATTCAAACGACTACAGTTGATCAATCGCACTTATTGGATTGGCAGCCTTTCATTTAATTTTCGAGGAGACGAAGGAAAAGAACGCACGCCCTGCCTTCAGCACAGCTTTCTCAGTTACATGAATAGATTGACAGAAAGTAAACACAAATATGCAAGCATCCGTGGGAACTAACCCAGTCGTTAGCTTATTGAATCAGTTCCTTCCGGCAGGATGTATAAATATCAGGCTTCTTCGATGTTGCCTTGACAAAGCAAGCCTTGCATCCCATCAAGCTGCTCGTAAATTTCATCCTTCCTCATCAAGCCTTCTATTTCTTCCCATAGTGTGTTGGCGTCGTCGTCCCGGCCCCAATCTCGAAGCCAACCCTGCAGAACATTCATAAATTCCAGGACCCAGGAATGTTGTATTCCCCACCGACCCACAATCATTCGTATCGCCTCTCGTATAGTCCGCTCTGCTTCTAGAGTCTTCACTTGATTGAATTGACTGTGAGAAACGATTTTCATACATTCTATCCTCTCGGCAAATCTCTCAGCATATATGTCATTCTGTTGAAGCAGCGAAAAGACTTCCAGCGCCATCTTCTCCGCTTCAACATGGTGTCCCTGTCTGTTCAAATTGTGCGCTAGGTTGAGCATCACCCGCGGGGTCGGGACTATTTGGATGCCATTAAATTGAGCAAGGAGCTCTCGAAGAAGCCGTTCTTCTTTAAGATGGTCTTTAAACCCGTACACGCGTTTTATGTAATCGAGACGAACAGACACAGCAAGTCGACTGGACGCTCCGAGTTTGCTCTCAAAAGTATCAGTAGTGCATTTCCAAATTTGTGCCATAGCCTGGTCAAGAGACTCCGAGTCGAGTTCCCCGAGAAGCCGACATATTTGACCCCATGGACGCCCTCCCCTGATGACTTTTTCGGACATTTTTTTGATGAAGTCGCGGAGAATGGAAGCAACGTCATGGAGCCCGGTTTGTATGAGGTGGATGAATACTTCGAGAAAGCAGGCTAGGGTTCGAGGATGCTCGGCTCGAAGGATTTGTTCGACAAGAGCGGAAGCTTTGGAAAGTGCGTGGCCAAACCCGACGTGCAATTTCCTTCCTTTGAACATCGTAGCAGTGAAGCAGTACGAGTCAAATTCGTTACATAAGTCGTTATGTAACTCGGCGCCATCTGGATTGAGGAGGGTCCCATGGTCGTCGAAGATCATGTGTTTACAAGAAACCCCGAAATATACCTTGATATTATGGTACAACTCCTCAGCAACCAACAGAACCTGGGGTGGAGACGGTGAATGCATCACTCTGGAGCGGGATGACATTCTCTGTTCCGATTGATTTGTTCCAGGCTGTATATTGTATGATCGATTCGGATTTTGCGCGTTCGCCACAGGCTGCTCGACCACCTCATAGTTGATACGATTCGACGTTAGTTGGATCTTCGTTGTCGATGGTGTCGAAGCGAAGCTGTCGCTCTGGAACGAAGATGATCCTGTGTCGCGTGCTGGAGAATGACCATCAGCGGCATGTTCCTCTCCGGCAACGCGGTCTTGGCGTGATTGGGGAGTGGGAAGGCATGGCAAATGTACAAGCCCATAAGCATTGTCTTTGAGGGCTGTTCGACCAGGACAAATTGAATGCACATCTGAAGGATTGTTAATCCCGAGGCGAGACACAAACGTGAAACTTACAACGTTCGCACAGGGTCCTAAGGTCGCCCGAGCTTGATCTTATCTTAATAAGGCCGTCCTGAGCCAATATCAATGCTGGTTGCGGAATCGAATGAGTTGCGTTGCACATCATCATTGCTGAATAGCTATTCCCTTCCATACTGTTTTCCTTCCGCCTAGAATTCGCGAGATTAGGCGCAGCCACGGGGTAGCTGACGGGTTGGGCCTGTCGCTGATTAAGGAGAACAGCATTATACGATCGAGGATTATTTACAAGGGTTTTGGGGTGCTGTGAATTATTTCCTGGCTCATTAGGGTGACTACTGTCCTTGGCCACACCACATGCTGGGATGGAATTCAGCGTTGGGCTAGTAGGTGGAACTCATCGTCACTACTCACCGGGGGCTACATCGCTTATGGAATGTTCTCGTAAGATAGGAAGCGTCTCGATTTGTGGGAGGTCCCTCGGCTGGGAGCTTGATACAACTCGATCGATGGTGGATATTGTAATGAGATTTGTGTGCTGAGAGGTATGTGCTTCATCTTCACAGATAGATGGACGTGATCCAACATCCTTCACGATGGCCTCCCTTGCTGGAGACCAGTTGCCCTCCTGTAATCGATCGTCGGACTTGGGCCATGGCTGATTGACAGTTGCAATCTGGTTTTCAGGCTCGACAACAACATCGCAGTCAATTTCGTTGCCTGGTACGGTCGAGTTGGCGTTCTTATGGCCATCATTGCTCGAATTTGAATGTGTTGCGAGTATACCGCTGTTGAGGTCCGATTCGGGTGGCGTCAACCCATTCACTTCGCTAGGGTAGGAGGAACATCGCAGGTTCACCCCTGCATTGATTTTCTGCTTCACCGGTTGAGATGAGTCGCAGATGTTGGATGGACGGCTTTGGTTAGAATGGCTTGATGCTGGTTCGGTCCACACGATGGAATGACCCTGACTACGCTTGCGCTTCCTAGAGGCTCGTTCAAGTGGTAAGCTCGCATCAGGACCTGTACATGTCAATTCATGTCATCGAGTATTGGAAAACTTCTTACTTGTTTTACCAAGGCCAGGATCGTTTGCCTTTTCCTTTAAGGCACGACTTGAGAGCGAATCGCAATTTTGCGCCACATATTTCACAAGAATTGCACTTTGCATTGCGGTCAATTTTTCCAACTTCCTTCTTGACACGCTGCATACGAGGAGTAACGCATATTCAAAGCCAACCACTCTTGAAAACAGCCACAAACGCTGTATGTATAACGTACCATCTTTATGATTCTCGCGAGTTCGACAAAAGTCGATGCGGTCACTTCTAAGCGCTTCTAGGAATGTACCTGCTTCTATCAAGTTGACTTTGTCCTGTTCGGTCAGCGCTCCCATATCTTTGATTGTCCGAGCTTTTTTCTGCAGTGTTTCATAGCAGTCTTTGAGTTTTATGTCCACTCGTGCCTGACGGACCGCAATTTCTGCTTCGAGTGATTCGTATGCGCTACGGCACTCGATGGCAAGGTGCTCTAGCTCCGCATCTGAAATATCCTTGTATGTTTCTGTCCAGGTGAATCTCGATTTCTTAGGGGTGCAGAATGCAATATGAGCAGGGCACATCGCGAGGCTGACCAACAGTTAGCAGTGCCAGAACAAGCGGGATGCAGGGCGCAACGCAGCCCAAGACCATGCGCGTCTGTTTTGCACAAAAGTAGCTCATGTCCCTTTCCAGCTCCCTCTGAAAGCGACCAGTTCGTTGTCGCCCCTGGCAGGGTCACGTTCAGGGTCGATCCCCAAGGGTAGCAGCCAAATAATCCGAAGGCCCATCAAGAGACGGCACCGAGAAACGGAATCAATTATCTGGACGAAGGTTGTCTCGTTGTTTACTAATGGTGGCTAGCGGTGCTAATGGTGAGACTAGCAGCTAGATCCCGTGTTCAATCCCCTACCTCCCTCCTGATACCAGGAGGGAGGGAGGTAGGGGTGAATTTAGGTGGGTTTTGCCAAGCCTGCTGTCTCTCTCCCACCAAGAGCTTGACCCGTAACTCGCAGTTGGATTGCTCGTGCACCCACGCATATAAAATTTACATAATTGGTCAAAGTCTAAGTTACGTCAAGTGCTTGCGACACTTTGTTTTGCGCTTAAATTTGAAGCGTGGTTGATTTAGTTGTGCGATGGCGAAATTTTGCCCCTCAAAGCTGTCATTTGGGTGTCAGCTCGGCCGAAACGGGCTCCCCCAATATCAGTGATATTCCCGTGTCAGCCGTGTCAGCCAGCCCTCGGATACCTCATCCTGAAGGTGCGTGACTAAGGAATAGGTCTCGATGGCTGCCGAGAATCATAACGTTCTCACCATCGCCCTGTTCTACAACTCATAAGAGAAGCCAGACGAGATCGTTCTGGTTGAATCAGGCGAAGGCCTAAGGCCTGCGCACGGCCTCTTCCTTCGCGATAAAGGTGTTAGTCGGTCATGAACCCTCTAGTCCAGTGACCAGTCGTGGTTTTCAAGCTTCTTCTCCTTTCAGCGTTGTCGGAAACGTGCTGTAGCGCCCGCTTTGCGCTTCCGTTTCTCGTTGCTCGATCTCAGGCCAGATTCCGGATCCACAGGTAGCTGTGTGAGACTGTCAGAGTTCCATGGTATGAGCCGATCGTGTCATGGGATGACAGGGCTTGCGGTGCGACAGGTGTCATAGGTGGCGCCGAATAAGATGGTGCTTGATAGGTCAATGAGTGTTGCTGGAGTGCTTCTATGCCATAATGAGGGGCTATTGAAAGGTTGCAATTGTGATCGGAAGGAAATCGCGACCGTCTTTTATGCTGTCAGTGTACCGAGCGTAGGGTCTCCATGGTGGACATAATTGATTTGATAGAAGAGTGGTAAAGAGGAGGCGACCGGGAAAGTTTAGGCTTAGTCGGTCTTACTGGAGACGGACAATGCGCTTTGGTGGTCTTTGGGCTACCACTCCGGCCTAAGGATGCCATGTACAGATTTGTCCCCCGAGGACGTGATTTTTGGCTGGACCCATGGTTCAACACTGTACTCTGAGCTTATCCAGGAAGAAGTCCACCTGGAGGAGCCAAAACGTGATGGGCGAGCAAGGATGATACAGATCGCTACTTCCTCGAAACGCTACACTGAGAGCGTTGTGAATGTTCGAGAAGGAACACGGTTTTTCTGGATGATCATCGAAGCAACTTTGTGAGGGGAGGAGAGGGAAGTCCGGCAGGTACGAGGCCAGGAAACACGAATTTGATAGGATACAACCAGGCGGTAATCATCTACCGAATCCTGTATCATTTCATCAACGTCAAGTTCCAACAGGGTCCCCGCTGATCGTGGAGCGAGAAAGTGGTCATTGCCGTAATGGGCCATGATATGGGTTACCTGAGTTCTTTATTTCTATGTAGCATATTACGAACATTTTATACTTCTCGTGAAGAGAAAAATCCATATGTCCATCTTTCAGCTCGCGCCAGCCGCCACTGAAGCAGCCTCTATAGACTTAGAGAACTGAGGAATAGGTCCCGACCACCGCTTTGACTTCTGAACACAAATCCCGCCTCCCGGACTGGGAAAGAAAAGCTGCACACTCGGACCGCTCACGAAATTTAAATGAACGACATGCGCTGTGAATGTGATGTAACATGGCAGGTCTGAAGTAACTCAGAGCAGAATCTGTCGGCCTGGTAGCCTAAGTCACGCTTTCCAATATCCATGTTAAATGGCAGGGTTGACATGGTAGTCTTATAGCTGGGACCCAGTCATGCTATCCGTGCAGGGCCACCCCGTAGCTCTCTCATGTCTGCAGGTCTAGGAGGCATTACCCTGTCTCCAGAACATTGGGGCGGTCTGGCATTAACTAGTGGGCGGAGGCCTGTTGCAGGCGTGTGTAGACTAGTCATCCGCGTTTCTTGACCATCGACTTCCTGTCCCTGCTAGTTCCCATTGCCCAGGTCTAGGAGACGGCGGCCGAGATGCGTGGGCCTAACCAGATTTACTGCGAGCGACACCACGGAAGTAAGCTATATGGATTTGGTTGAGTTCCCGTTCTTCAGCCATTTCATGGATTTGGCACTCGAGCTTAGCAACATTATTCGACGTCTCTTCTTCTTTGGCCTTTTTCCGTTGACGAAAGCGTTGAGATGCGGTGGCATTACGCTTACGCTTCTCGTCAGCGACTTTAGAGGCAACTTGCACCTCAACAGGTACCTGAACAGGACCTTGATCCGTTTTGATCGTCATCAGCCGATATTCCTGCCCCGCTGCACTGCTGACCGGACTGTAGGATGCTTTGGGGCGAGGCATACTGGAGCCCGGATCTTGTTCGGTGTGTGGATGGAAGAAGGACGACGACTGGGTGCTTGCTGGAGTAGCGTAAGGAGCAGGTGGTGTATTGCTGAGCCGACTATACGAGGAGTACGATGTGCTCGGGCTGTTACTTAGGGACGTCGAGGGCTGAGGTCCACCGTCGCTTGGTCGGCGCTCTTGCTTGAGATGGACCTGAGATAAGTTTGCACTAGCTGAACATGCTAACACTGTTCGAGTCGAATGAGGGTTTGTGTGAGGCAGAGCTGCCAAAGGAGCAACAGCAGATAGAGGAGGCAGTTGCTGTATAGGGTACTCTGCTGTGCTGGGACTTTTTATGAACGGCAAGGTTGTTGGGCTAATCATGTCGCTGGGAAGCTCTATGGGTCTTGGCAGTGGGCCTCCTTTGCCAGCGGATGGTACACGCGGTGTTAAGATTCGACGACCAATCTGATCAGCACCCCGTGGGTAGGGACTGGCTGATGGTCGAGTTATGCTTGGTAGCAGACTGGTACTCTGGCTTTGAAATCTCAACGAAGCTGGCAGATTCGGCAGTGTCGTTTTTGTGCTAACGGGATTATCTAGCTGGTCAGCTGACGGACATTGGCTTGCATTAACATTGCCATTTAGAAGATTATGTATTCGTGATAGCCGTGGATGAGACTTATTCTGCAATACTGGGGGAAAATTTGCAGCATGCTGGGGCGAGAAGCCAGCGGGTCGTGGGGCTTTTGCAAAGCTAGAATCGTTGATCGAAGGCAATGTCCGCGAACTCTGGGAAGCCGAGTTGTTGGTTGAATCTTTCGACGTTATATCAGCATCGAGCCGAGAGGATCCTGGTCTCTGCGACATAGGCAATTGTTCTCAAGATCGGTAATCCTCTCAATCGTCCAGGCCTCTACTGTTTGCTGTTAACTAACAGCTTTGTGTCTTCGCGGCGGATTGCTTTTCGGACAGCTTTTGTTGGACACTGGCTTTGTTTGCGCTTGCACGTGGGCATGGGCTGATTTGGTACGCAGCCAAGGCGATGGTTAGGCAGAAGGCAGAGAGTCGCGGTGTGTGGAAAGCTGATGACAGGGACGAACGCGAAGCCACGTACACCGGAAAGCCAACTAGAGAACGAAGCCGCGATGTCATCGACGGAGCATGTCGCGACTCGCAATAAGTGCAAAGAGGAACAGTGAGACCAAGAATATACACACAATGAATGCGTGAATGAAAAGATACAACAGTTGGCGGATAAGATAGAGGAACGAACAAGAGGGATGAGTCCCTTTGGACGTCAGGAGGCCGACGTTACTGTCTGACCAGTAGCGGTGGAGAGGCAGAAGTAACGCTTTGCTCATAATGTCTGCACTGCACATCATCCTGCCAGATCCTAGGGATGCTAGGGGGGACGGAAGCGGGTTCAAGTTCGAGGTGAGTAGTTCGACGCATGGGCACTCATGATCCACGTGCGCCAGAAAGTATGATTAGGTATGTCTGTACTACTCTGGTTGAGCTCAGCCCAAACGCCAGGTCCCGCGAAAGGCACTCCCTGAGCTCCCATGCGGCTTGGCGTAGTGAGCTAGTATTCGTCCTCCGTAGGACTGTCCTATCATGGACACTTCGTGTCGGCCGCCTGGTCACAATCAGGGACGAGTAGACATCTTAGCGCTTTGACAGGCTCTCTTCTGATATACTCAATGGTCGTCTGCAATGCTTCGGCCGATACTAACGTCGGCTCTTTCAAGGCCGTTTTACGTCGTGCATGATGATCCCACCTAGCAATACACTGCTGCCTTTTCGATCTTGCGTGCTGTTGCCGATCGCATGATGATGGCACAGCATCGTTGTGCCACGGGGTGCACATGGAGCCTCCAAGAATCATCCATCGCAGTGGTCCATCTCGCCCCTCCTGAACGGATACACTAGGCGCTGCCATGGTTCACCTTGCCAAATCGAGGAAACTTTACACGATTGATTCGGCTTTGGCTCGAATGGCCCGCCATTGAGCTCAGTTCAGATAGAAGACCGTCGGGGCTCTCGAATCCACAAAGGCTGTGATATGAACGTAACATGAACATTGTTTGATCGTAGAGAAGGTTGGCCTTTCCCAATCATTGTCCTCTTAGAACAATATCACATGGCACCGTAGCCGACATTCGCTTAGACTATTGCAGAGCTAGTACTTCGTACACGCTGTTGATCGAAGATCGCTCACGGGATACTTGATTTGCTGGTGGCACCTTCTTGGTAAACTCTAGTGGATATACTTTTTCTTGACGTGGTAGTGCCAAGAGAAGTCGCGAACCGTTCGACAGTCGACAGAAAATGGTTTAGACGCGGGAGATCGACTGCGAAATGCTTAGTCTAATACGTCCGTATAACGGCACGGCATCTCACCGGAAAGTAGAGCCTACATCCTATCTGGAAGCATGGCTGAAGTAGTACGACCGGCATCTCACTTTGAATTCGATTGTCGATATCTTATTTATTATTGGTCTCGTCTTAGTGGATCCTTTTCGCCCAGGAAGGGTCAGCAGAATTATTGTCTTGACCGATTACCTTGTTGCTCTCGCAAAGGAGATCGAGGATACCCCCCGATTCATCTCAGCGCTTAGCTGCGTGCAGGAGGGCAGTAATAATCTGTAGGCCGTTGACGGTTTCCCAAATTTGGCATCCCTCCTCGCCGATGTCCCAAGATTACCTTAGTGCAGTGCACATGACTTTGAGCAATTTTTCCATTTCTGAGGCTAAAAAGATGCATCGATTACAGTACATACTTGTTTGTGATGAAAGTCGACAGTATGTTTACGCGTTTGGGCTGCAACGGGATTGCGTTGAAAGAACAACGACTGGCTCGGACGAAGCGGCAGCAGCATCTGCCAAAACCAGGGGTTCCCGCTGACAGGGGGATGCCATCATGAACCAGCTTGTCCTATAACCGAAGGCTCTTGTGCGCGCGCGCAATGCAGCCCTAGTCGCCTTCTTCTTGAGATCTCGATCAATTTTTACTTTCTCCTTCTCCCCTGCCCCCCATGTCATCTCCACCTCCACTCTTCGCTAGTTCGGGATGTTCATCACTGGTAGATTCAAGCGTTGATATCGGCGGATTCTCTAGTGCGAACTTTGGGTAGTCGAAGAACGGTCTTGACCCAATCTCGACGAACCGCCCAGTTCACCGCAGTATCCTGAAAGCATTGGACAAACCACATCATTTATCGGAGGCTATACCGATACCTTCGCTATCGCCAACTATGACCAGTTGTATAGCACTTAAGCAGCCATCAATTGTTCCATCACTTTCGAGCACTTCGAGGCTGCCGAATTCTCTTGGCCAGGACCACGTCAAACACAAAAGAACCACGAGCGGTTGTTATATATGTAGACAACGCAAAGTCAAGGTGAGCCTTCCCTACCGAGGGTTTTGTATCGACTACTGATGTCATTCCCTCGACAGTGTGACGAAGCCCGGCCAAAATGCAAAGGTAAGTCTTCACGGGTGCAAACATGGTTGCCGAGTCGACTTATAAGAGCTTGAGGTTTTTAGGATGTAACAAAGGATCCAGAAAATGTGTCTACCCTAAAACGCGCCCGAACACGAAGCCCATATCTCGTTCAGGCCGCACAGGTGCACCCGCTAGTGGCTTCTCCTCTGGCGACTATGTTAAAGAAGAGAAAGATACGGGAGTGGAGTCGCTGGAGAGGCCACCGGCCATCAACAGTAACACAAAGGTTGCTTCCAAAATGCAAAGACAATCTAGAACCACCTCCTCAAACACGAATAGGACACCAATTTCTCCATCACGCGATCCCACATGGCCTTCAGCTGGACAAGGGCTCGATCAGTCAAAGAAGTTTCCGTCCGTCTCTGCTACTGTGACATCGCGAAAAGCTTCGCCATGGTTCTATCTGGCTCCGAACCTGCAATATCACCTCGAGTATCATCAGCAGCTGTCGCACCACCATTACTTTCTTGGGCACGATTCCAGCGACTTCATCCACAAAATCCTTCTTGAGCATGCAATCTCTTACAAGCCATTATTGTACGCCATTCTGGGTTTTGCGGCCTTTCTAGAGATCCAGCAACAATCCAAAGGCACAATCCAAGACTTCTTAGGCTACTACAACATGTCAGTCACGCTATTACGGAAATCTCTGTCCGAAGGTCAGGAACATACCCACTCGACCTTGTTGACTATTTTGCAGCTTGCTACCTTAGAAGTAACTTCGGAGCTACACCCTATTAGAGGACTAGCTGAAAGCTTATAGGAATACCTTGGCGACTGGGTCAGTCTATTGGGACACCGGAAGGCTGCCTACGTCATCTTAACGGAGCTTTACACTCCAGAGACGATCAAGGAAACAGAAACCAGAAGGCGGACATTTAGATGGTACTTAAGAATTGATCATCTTGGGCTCGAGGCCGGCCAGGGACTACTCCTTGGGCGGGACTGGTTTTGTGTCGATGACGATTACGATCGCCAGCAGTTGTCACAAGACAGCCAAAACACCGACTTGCGAATTCAGAGCGCTATAGCCCGTGATCGTCTGACAGCGGTGGATATGGCCGTGCCAGCCAAAGATAAGGAAGCCGCCGCCTCGGCTAAGCGGCGTTGCGTAAGCACTGCATGCATTGCGTGCCGGCGGAGAAAGTCCAAAGTCTGTCTGCCCCCTGGATCCAGCGAGCCCAGTCCAGTCCTGAAATCGATGCTGACCTTCAATGTCATGTTTCAGTGTGATGGGAATACTCCAAGCTGCGCAACCTGCGCATCCGTCTATGGCACCAAATGTGTCTACGATCCCAAATCGGACCGCCGTCGCAAGGGTGTATATAAGAAGGAGATCGACAATCTGAGATCCCGCGATTCGACCCTGCAGACCCTGATGCAAGCTATGCTGAATCAGCCCGAAAATAAGGTATCAGACCTGGTGAGGCAGATTCGGACATGTGAAAGTTTAGACGATTTTGCCGAATCAATCCTGTCCCAAAGACACTGGGCTGGAAGAAGCCAACGAAGATAAGAGGATTCACAATCGGGCGACGCCGCGTTGTTCAGCGGCTTGGTACCTGGATGAATGATTTGAAGCCTCTACTGAACGATCCTAGGTACCTTGTCACGAGGGCGCGAGACAACAAGATTCTGACGGCATTGTGAACCATTACATGCGCGAGGGTCCCTACCAAGGGAATTGATGGTTTGTGAACCTCTTACAGCTGGACTAGATCGCTATGGGAGTTATGCACGAAGGTCAGACCGCCCTCAACAACAGCCCCCTCTCAAACTCCAGCAACTAGCGTCAGAAATTTGTCAACTCCTCGAGGCCATCGAACACTGGCCAAATAGCCCTCCTAGGGCCGTGGTTGCAGCACAAGCTGCACTCGGTCTTGCAGCGCCTTACCTACCCAAAGTCGAAAAGTATACAATGTGGTGTCGGCAGAGACTGACTACCCCGCGCTGGTACGCCAATCGTGGTATTCCCTACCGTCGAGGTTATTTGTTTGCCGGGCCCCCGGGAACTGGTAAATCGTCTCTAGCATGGGCGATCGCTGGAGTCTTTGGTTTGGACATCTACTGCATTTCCCTTGTCGAGCCCAGTCTCACCGAAGAAGACCTCGGGCTCATGTTCACCAGCTTACCCCGTCGCTGCGTCGTACTGCTCGAAGATATCGACAGTGCAGGTCTGATCAAACGCCAAGAAGCGGAGGTCCAGACGAACAAATCGAAGGAAGATGACGCTGCTGCCAAGCTTGGTGCGGAGATATGCAAAGCCCTCACAACAGCCCAGCAGAACAACGACAAGAACAACAAGAACAACCAAGGCATCTCGCTCTCCGGTCTCCTTAACGCAATCGATGGCGTGGCATCTCATGAAGGCAGAGTCCTGGTGATGACCAGCAATTTTCCCGAGAAGCTCGACAACGCCTTGATCCGCCCCGGCCGCATCGACATGCGAATCGACTTCACCAAAGCGACCCGTTCCCAGATGACCGAGCTTTTCACACGCATGTATTCTCCTGACACAACCGCCAAACCCACCAAGCTCATAACCGCATCCACTACTTCCGGTCATGCGCCGGCTACAGCTGTCCACAAAATCAAGGAAGATCTTCAACAGCCGTTTACGAATGGCCACCTGCCAGCGCAAGAGCTCACTCCTCCCAAATCGCCTCGTGAGCCCACCACTCCGTCCGGCGCCTCCAAGAAGACTCCAGCACTCACCACACCAGCTTCAGACCTTACAGCCTTGCAGCTGCACGAAATCGCAAGCGCATTCGCAGCCTCTCTCGACGAGAATACTTACACGCCTGCCGAGATCCAAGGTTTCCTGTTAACGCGTAAGAAAGAGCCTGTCAAAGCGTTGAGCGAGGTCACTGCTTGGAAAGTGAGCGTACTAGAAGCGAGAGGGGGGGGGGAAGGTGCTATTTCCACATCAATTGCGTCTGAATCTGAAGGGTATGAGCCCTAGTTTGTGACTTTATTCATGGGTAGAAAACCTAGATGACGGACAAACTCACTCTATTTTCATACTACTGAACATCACAGCGGATGCTGAACGTGATGCGGTTAGCATGAGTCCGTGTATTAGTTTCCTGGGTGTTCGGAATCAGATGTGATAATGCCTTGTACTTAGTGTCTCGTCCTGGGAGACAAAGCCAACAAGTATATCGACTGCTCCCACTATAGATCATCCACAGATCTTCATGGCGGAGAGCGTCGCACCCTTCCCTAAACATGCTGTGCTGAATGTAGCCACTACCGATTTCTCCTCATGCCCCAAAAGATCGTACTCCCACGCGAATGTCTACATCTTGGGGGCTTTCGCCGCTTGATCAATGGCCAGTGGGTGAATGCCGATCGATTGCACGAAACGCTTCTCGCTTCTTCCCAACCCGCTCGCTCTTTTTCAGCTCCAGCGAAGAGCATCGCCACAGCATCGCTTATCCTTGGGGGCTGCAAAGCCAGCTGGGACGATACTCCTGGGGTAGTAAGTACATGTATAATCGTCGCTGTCCGAGTAGTCATCAGAAGACACAACTGAGTGTCATCGAGACCAAGGCTGTCAGGCGTTCGACAGATTTCTTCATTGTGTTTTCGAGCACCACCCACAGAAGTTCTTCTTTGCCTACACCGCACACAAAGCCACCAGCGCTGCTGTTACCGGAGAAAGTTGGGTAGAGATCCTGGGCGACCCGAGAAAGGGACATTGCTACGTATGCTGCGGGTTGGGGAGGTTGGAAATGAAGAAGGGGTGATCGGTATCAAGGAATAGTTACAGTAGGCGCTCTGAAAAGGCACGAGTTAGCTGCGTTGCGCATCTGAGAGATAGGGTACGTACTGATAGTCTTACCAGTGTAATAGGTAAATTGTTTGGACGATGGGATCCGGCACTCGCTCTCTCGTGCGCGCCTCTAGCTGAAGCGTTTTTCAGTCATGTCGATATCTCATTGTCGCCGGCCCAGTCGATGGGGTCGGGTGGGGTGATGACGCCCTTTTAAAGGTGCCCGATCCTACAGCCGACTTTTTGCAGCTGGACCAACCATGTCCGCATGAGCGAGTCACTATTCCTCTCCCGATCGGTCCACCCTTTCCGGGTCCAGCACTAGGCCGGATTAGATTTCTCCATTCATTCAGGAAGGGTCCGGCTGTAAAGTGCGTTCCAAGACCATTGTCCTGATCTGCTCCATATGCCGTGATCTACAGGGACGTAGGCTGGATGGAACGCTCTATCATTCTATGGACGTCATCCTCTTCTATTCCGGCGATGTCATCTGAACCGGAACGCGTCTTTTCCTCTACAAAGCACATCCTTAGTGACGAAAGAGCACGGTTAAAACCCCATACAATAGAGGCTTTGGAATGCGTCAAGCATTGGATGCGGCAGGGCCTATATACAGACGCAGATCTGACCGCCGTCATGGCTGCAGAGGTGGCGGAGGACGATGCACGGCAATAAGGCGGTAAAGAGGTGGATATATACACGAAAGCAAGCCTCTGCTGCGTCAATTATATGCCTAAACTAGCGCACACTATCGGTTTAAACCGTGCGGTGTGGTTTAAGGCATAAAACGCACGGTTTAGGGCAAGGGCCGACGGTTCAGTTCAGTATAAGGTCTAAAACGCACGGTTTACACCGTTGCGGACCCTGCTGATGAGCGATGTCGTCTCTCGCCATCTCACTCCTATCCAAGGCTCCCAACCGTGTGCACACCGTGCGCGCACTATTAGTGCACTACCAGTGCGCACTGATTAGTGCATTTCAGTATGAGGCATTCCGTAAACTGCACGGTTTGGTTTAGGATGCCTGTAAACCGTTTACACTGATAGTGCGATGGTTTTTGGATGTTGAGATTAACCCTAAGTGTAGCCCTATAATACTTTACAAAACATCCATGAGTTGTCTGTTTCCTTCTTAGCGTGGCTCGGAGACGAATTATTTTGGTGTGGTGTTGAGGTAAAATACGCATATCTGCACTATTGACGGGAAAAAATGCTATTGATTTTACTATTACCATGCGAACCGATAGGCGATCCGGCGGCTCAGCAGACCCGATAATCGGTTCAGGATCCAGGAGGCGACGAAAATGCAATTTTAGAGCTTTATCCATGTAGCCTAAAAAGCACCGCACTATCAGTGTACTAACAGTGCAAACAGTGCAGTTTAGTATTGCCTCAAAAACGCACCGTGTGCGATGATTTCAGGCCAAACCGTTTGGTTTAAGGTCCAAACTGCACGGTTGGCACGGTTGGGAGCCTTGCTCCTATCGCTTGCATTTGTGCCATAACATCCACCAGAGCTGACCTTGTTATCAAAGGAGTGTGAACGGTCTGTATCTCTATGTGGAGGTGCTGCAATGAGGGGATGCGTGACGCTGAACCCTGCTGACTTCGCTCAGGTGGATAATATCGGTTTGTCTCCGATGTGGTATACGTCCCATTTAAGGTCGGTAGCATTGGCGAAAGCGTCGCGATGCCATTGTTCGAACATGTTCTCATTCGTTTTGAGGTATTTGGGTCTGAGTCGAAGGTTTCGTTTATCCGCTTCAATACATATCAATATCTCAGTTACGCCATTGTCTATCCGGAGATTGCTAGAAGAAAGCTTGTCGATTTGTTTTCACCCGCTCTAAGACACAGCAGCTAGCCCAGCAAACACAACGACGGAAAACTTAGAGGCGAATTCGCACGCTGTTTCAAACGCGTTGATGCTCTAGTATTCGATCTTCTGGGACCTAGCTTAGAGAACCTCTTCAATATTTGTGGTCGCCGATTCTTTCTCAAGGTCGTATTGATACTTGCCGACCAGCTTATCCATCGTCTTGAGTGTAGTCACTCCAAGAATGTCATCCACCGCTACGCGAAGCTGGAGAATTCTTTGATGGGTATAGAGAGAGGTGGGAACCAGGTATACGTCATCGACATGGGCCTTGCTACCGAACGCCGTAATATTCAAAAAAGACCAGTTCTACCGATGGCTCGAAATGAAATTTGATCGACACGACACGTTTTCTTCTGCTTAAATACTGAATACAATTTTAGCATAAGCTTGGAATCTCTCGAATACATGCTTTTCTACTTTCTCCGGGGCTCCCTCCCGTGGCAAGGTCTTACAGCTAAAGATCAGGCGCAGAAGAATGATTTGATTTAGCAGAAGAAGAAAACAGTCAACACAAAAGATCTTTGCAACGACGCCCCCAAGGAATCGGAGACCTACTTCGGCCACGAAATTTCCCTTGCCTTTAACGAGACACCCGCTTGTGCCTATTTGCGCAAGGCCTTCCGCGATCTCTTCGTGCGAGACGGCTTTGACTACGATTATGCTTTCGATTGAACAATCCTGGAATAATTGTGACTTTGCCGAATAGGGTTGACCCAGCTTGATTTCAATGTCATGTAAAGCAATCTTGAGAAAGCCAAGAGAAAACTGCGAATATCCCCATAAGTCCACAAAATTTGTAAGACGACCGATGTTTAGATAGCACAATGTTATCATGCGCATTACCTCACCAAATTGAAAGGCAGAATTTTTTCATCGTCCACACATAGCAAAATACCTAGATGTAGAGCCCAAGGTGCAGGACGTCCAAGATGAGCCTATGTATAAGGTACAACATAATCAGCTGGATAGATACGCTTGTCACATACATTAGCCTTTTCCAACGAAAGGCATTCCTATCCCATCTATGCCTTAGTACCTTTCTAATGTGTCCACCCACCCACTCTGACCGAATGAATCGCCCTGAAAGACGCGTCGGCGAGCCTCTTCTATACCCGAGGGTACGCTGAAGAGGGGGGAATCGATAGAGGAGGCGACGAGATCATTAGGCTCGCGAGCGATGCTCATCTGACTGTCGATGTCGATATTGGACGCGTCGGTGAGCTGGCTATCCAATTGACTATCTAATTGAGCGGCGGTGAGCGTAGTAGGTAGGAGGAGGGACCCTTAGCGGTGAAGACGGTAGTGTATAGGGGGGTGTTTCCGGCGTAGTTGGAGGCGACGGTTAGGTGGAATGGCGACAATGATGAGGATAGAAAATGGCGACAGGGAGGTTGTTTACTTCACACGAAATTAGTGTGGCAGTGCCACCAAAATTTGGTCGAGATGTGGCGACATCCCTCTGCAGGAGCTAGTAAATAGTCATAATTACAAAACGCCTGTATTATAGAAGGTCCTGTCAGCGCACGCCCCCTCCCGCGTGCTCAGGGAATGTCTACGTGATTTGGCACGTGTTGAGTCACAAGTGCATGCAAGCACAACACACTTCACATGACCGTCCTGCGATAGATACTTTAAAGACGAAGTGCGCCTTCCGACGGCTGCAGAAGCACTTCAGCAAAGGCAACAATGAATCCCGAAAACGAAGCTCATATCACTGTAGAGATACCCTCGAGCTCGTCAGCGAGAAGCACACCTCGTGCGTTAATGCAGCTAGACCCCGAGGGCGACATCGTCCTTGTCGTCAATCGTCATTTCCTGATGACGAACCATAAAGAAAGTGATCTTCTGCCTTATCAAATTAAATATGTTTGACTCCCCCTATCTTCGCGCAGTATTTACAGCTGAATCATGCAGTTAATTCTACATCCCTAGCGTCCGGAACGACTCTGATCATGAAAATGCCAACCCTCCTATCGAATCACTCTCTCAAGCATCTCCCGATCCTTCCCTTGATATCGCCATCGCTTGCTCTTCGTCCATATCGAGAGCGAAGCAAGAATCTTTTCCCAAATTCCAAGTTTCTTCTAGACACCTTGCACTGGCCTCATCCGTATTCAAAGGCATGGTTCAATGCGGGCCCACGCAAAGCCAACAACCGCAAACTCAAGTCTTCACGGAAGTGGTGTTACAAGATGATGATCCAGACGCACTCTTGATACTGTTGCGTCTCATTCACGGTCGATCTAGCCAAGTACCTCGTATGGTGGATTTGAGAACCCTAACACAGATAGCCATCCTCGTGGATAAGTATGAGCTCTTTGAGACAACAGACCTCCTGATCGATCAATGGCTTTCGAGTGCCAAAGAAACTCTTCCGGCTGAGCTCAACGACGATTTGTTATCCTGGATGTTCATCGCGGGGGTCTTTGAAGATAAAAGCATTTCCAAAAGGGTCAGCCAGATAGCAAAACTTGAGAGCAAAGAACTCTTGAGGGCGCGCAATCTGCCGATCCTATCTCTCATCCTTCTTCTTCACTCTGTGATACCCTTCTCTCGTCAACACACGATACACAAACCTGCTTCATAGATATAGAGCCTCATCACCCCGGTGAAGGGAAGAGCAAGAGAACAAAGGAGCGAGCTGCATTACAAGTGTCATCATCCCAAACTCTCTCCGATCGCCCATTGCGTTGCCAACTCCTGAGCCGTTACTGGGTTCGTGGCGGTCTCAGCTCCGAGAAGACGCTGCAGGGATAGCGGCAGGTCAGGCTGACTCGTCGTGGAGCCCAACGGGTCCTACGGACGCCGAGCCAGTGACAACTATAGGCGCCACCGATATTCGAGATTTCTTCAAACGCACAGCGGACAGTGCAGGTTTGAACGAGGGTGACGAAAGTACGCATAGGTTGGAAAAGATTCGGTGTGCAGGTGAGCGCGTAGGTCTCCATTGCTATAAGCGCGTCTGATGCTCTTAAGAAGACCCAATCGTAATCGACGAGGCAGATAATACCGACGATAACACGAATAACTTTGCCGGACACCGTCGATCTCTCTCTGTGGTCAGATCGCCTTCACTGGTTGCCTTCAGAAATCCTTTTGAGCGATTTCACCGGTAACGCGAGAATACAAGTTCAAACCGATCTAATGACGTTGGCGAGAGTCAAGGTGAGCGCTGACATCGCGTTTCTAACCAGTAGCCTGAATTGCCTCTAACATACTTCAGATAAACCTCTCGTGATTGAAGATGACGACAAAACGACCGGCAAAACGAT
>JAABUL010004151.1_pt1 | contig 19881 bp, 3 predicted proteins | sample 5559151 | NCBI WGS metagenome assembly JAABUL01 (sample SAMN10711876, study PRJNA513368) | rock metagenome | isolation source: Antarctica rocks | place: Antarctica: Victoria Land, Pudding Butte sud | reverse complement strand
TTCCCCGAAATCTATAACCCGACCCGAAAGTTATACCTAATTAGGTCAAGTTTTAACCTAATATAGTTAGTATTTTCATAATTTATGCAATTCGGTTCCAACTGTTGGAACCGAACGGTCAGTCTATAAATAGTTAACTTAAGTATTTAGTAGACTTGTCTTAAATTTAGTTTCTTTTAATCTATAAATTCTCTAAAATTATTATATTTTAATTATATTTTAATAGAGTAAATACTATTTTTTAAATAGTATCTTTATTGCTTAAAAGCAATTACAATAGTTAGCAATTTCTAATTATATATTTTATAATTTTGTTTTGTCGAAATTATCTTTTGCGATTAGAATATTATTAAATGTTAATTTTTGTTGTTATTTTGTTAATTTAGAATATTCGCAATTGCAAAATTAGACGCGTCAATTTTTATTCTTATTTTTTTGTTCGAATTGTAGTAACAAAGTAGTAGAGTTAATATAAAGATATTGTAAAATTAACAAAATATTTGTTCTACTTTATTCGATCAAATAAAAGAGTTAAATTTTTTTTTTTTTTTTTTTTTTTAACAAATCAATAAAAAAAGTAGTTTTTTTCGAATAACAATATATAAAGTATCTATAAAAGTTTACAAAGTTCAAAAATATTTAAAGTTTGCAATAAGTTTTCGATTTAAACTATTTTTTAATTGTTTTAATTTTTTTCGAATTTATCTATATATTTTCTAAGAACACAATAAAGTTTAGAAATTCAATTTTAGTAATATTAAACTTATATTTTTTTAGATTAATATATAGTAAATATTTGCAAAAATATTTTAATATCTATCTAATATAATATTAGTATTCTACTAAATTATTGCTATATACAAATATATTATTTATATAGATTACGCAAATTATATCGATTAGCTCTTGCAATATTTTATTAATATAGATCTAAAAAGTTGCAAATACGTTTGCTAGTTTAAATAGTATAATTTAATACTCGAAATATCTATAGTATATACAAAATATTATTTTTTACTTATTATTGCGTTTAATACAAATACAATAATAGATATTTTTTAAATTCAAAACAATAAAGTGCTTTGCTTTGTATAGACAATCTAGCGTTTTTATAATTAGAAACAATAAATAACAATTTTTGATAATAATTGTATTTAGATTTCTATAGTTAATATATAAATATAATTTATTGTTCGATTTTAATACAAATAGAATAGAAGCGTCTACAAACAAAACTAAATATTTAATTTAATTTTTTGCTAATATATTATCGAGATATTGCCGAAGTATTGTTAGTTTATTTTATAAAAAATTATAAAAAAATATAAACAATAGCTCTTTACTATTCTAAAACTCAATAATATAGTTTTCTCTTCTTAATTTTAATAGAATTTCAACTAATTTATTATTATAAATATTTTTTAGATTTCTTAATTTCTTGAAGATTTTAGATTTTGCTAATTTTTTGTCTAATATTTTTGTAATATTAGCGCAAACAATTGTATAAACTATACTATACTTAACAAGATCTAAAACAAATTGCTTAAAATTGACTATTTTTAATTTCTTGTTTGCAATCTTAAATTGTCAACTTTGTGTTTTCGAATTAATTAATATATTTTGTTTAAACAATATTAATATATCTAATATAAAATCAAAATCTATATATTCTACTAAGTAGAATAAGATTGTGTATTCTCGATACTAACTTTATAAATTAATTAAATAATAGATCAACTTATAGATATTGTAACAAAAACAATTATTGTTATTAAAAAAATCTAATATCGATAAGATAGCAAGTATAAGTTGCAATTTCTATTGCATTATATAGATATAATTAATAAGATTTATTTTAGTTTTCGAATTAATTAGATCTGTAATATAACGCTTGTTATTAAGAAATCGAATTTAATTTTTTACTAAAATCGAATTTACTATTTCTATTTGTTTTTTTTGTTTTGTTTGTAAGATGTCGACAAAGCTTAATTTTTTTTTTTATCTATTGTAATAACAACAATAGCAATAGATTTATTTTATTTGTATTTATTGAAATATTTTGTTTTGTAATTTTTTTTTTTATAATATTTAAAGTATTCGATATTTCTTAAATAGTTTGTGTTGCTAATTTTGTAAATTTGTTTGTACAATATCGACAAGTTCTTAAAAATATAGAATTTTTTATTTTTGTTAAACTTGTTAATATTGTTTAAACAACAATTCTAATAAAATCTATCTAAAAAGATATTAAAAATTTTTGTAATTTGCTAATTTTCGAAACTACTTATATTTGTTTTGCAAATACAATTTAGTATTTGTTCTTATATAATAGTTATAGTTAGAAGTTTATTGCAAGTGTTCGATATACTATTGATATCTAGAATTTTTATTTTTAAGTTCGATTTTAATTTAGTTAGAAATATATAGATTCTATATTTTTCTAAAAGCAATACTAGATAAATTTCTAGTTTATTCAAATATTTTTTAAAAATAGTTATTTTTTAATCTAATTTCTATCTAGCAATCTTTTATTTTTTGTAGACAAAAAAATAGCAATTAGTAAAATCAACTATTAAATTCAATAAAAATTTTCTAAGTTCTTTAAAAATCTTGTTCTTCAATTTAGTATTATTGCTTGTTTTTAAATACTACTAAGTAGCAATATTATCTTTCAAAAATAATATACAATAGAGAATTTTGTTCTTATTTGTAATAAAATACGTCAAGAATTGTATTATATTAATATTGATTTTTCGAAATTAAATAGTATATTTATTTATACTTTAACTCTTGTACAATTTCAATTTCTCGAATTTTAAAAACTTAAATATTATTGATAGCAATACAATAGCAAATTTAAAAATTTAAAAATTTGTTTTTTCGACTATTATAGTTTAAATCTACTAAATATTTTGCAAATCTCAAATTTCTATTATTAAAATTTCTATCTACTAATATAAAGTCGAAGTTCTAATTGTAGCTAAACTATTTTTTTATTGTTATTACGCTAATATCGATTATTTTTGTTGATATTTTGTAAACAATTGTTGTCTCGAGAAATATTAAAATTTTTAAATTTTGATTTAGTAGTTAAATAGTTATTGTAATTTAAACTATTATAGTTCGATATAATACTATTATATTTCGAGTCTTTCTCTTCGAAAGATAGAACAATTAGAATTGTAAAATGCGAGTATGTTTGCTTTTTGTTGACACACTAGAATATAAAAGATATAAAATATAATAGACTTGTATTACTATATTTTAATTATATAAAATAGATAGTAGTAGAACTAATTATTGAAAAATAACAAAAAACAAGCTTTTTCTCTATCTAATACTTGCTATAATATGCAAGTCTATTTTTTGCTATCTAATCAGAAAGGAATGTCGTACTATTTGGAACTTCTATAGATATTCAGAATTATATGCTCTGCTATACTCTAAGAAGCTAGCGCGCCGGGGGCGCTATAATATTACAATATTCGAATTAATTTTTTTAAATTAAAATAGTTCGAAAATTATTTTATAGTTTTGTATATTAATAATATAGAACTTAGAACAATTGTTTTTGTATATTTTTTTGTTATTGATAATAGCAATAGAGAGTTTCTACATTTTATACAAAATAACAATATAATTATTAGCAATCTATATCTGCAATAATAAAGAGATATTTTTAAATAATTGTATATTTTTAACAAAAAACTGCAAAATAAAGTTTTTTTTAGTTTCTAAATTAATAAGATACTTAATTTTGTATATATTATACAATATATTAACAAATACTATTTATATTAATACTCTAGTTTGTTGTTTCTAACTTTTTATATCTAATATTGTAGCAACAAGTATTAGACTTTAATTTTTTTCAAAAATATATTATTTTTATTTTGTTTTTCTATTTACTTTTAATATTGCAAATATATAGAATTATTTAATTTGTAATCTATTTAATTATATATATAGTATCTATAATCGATAGATACAATATATTTTTTTTTAATAGATATCTAACAATTGTTTCTATTTTGCTAATTATTGCTAATACTATCTCTAATCTATATACTTACAGTAATTTTAATAATTAATATAATAGAGTTGTTTGTATTGTTAGTTGCGCTAAACAAGTTATTTTGTTTACACAAAAATCGATTTTTTTATTATATTTTTTAGAGTTTTTTGCAATATAAAAAATACTATCTGATTTTAATAGCTTTTTAATTAATTGTAGATATTGTTTAATTTCGATAAATCTATTATATATTTACGTAATACTAATATAGCTATATTGCTAACAAAATATTTTCTGACAAATCTTGTCAACATATTTGTTTTTTAAATTTTGTATTTTCTTGTTGTTAATAACTAATTTTTTCAGTTGCAAATATAGATTGTTTAGATAGATAGCAAATTTCTCGATTTTTTAATAAAATTGTTGCTTTGTATTTTCGAGTTTAAACTTAGTTTTTATATTGCAAATCTCAAATATATTAAGAAATTCTTTAATATATCGAAGAAAATAATTTTAGATAATTTTTTTATTTTTATTATATATTTTTTGTGCGTATTTGTGTTATTAATTATATAATTTTTTTGTAAAATATAATATAGCTTAGAGTATTTTCGACTTTTTATCAAAATAGTTTGCAAAATTATTTTAAATATAATTTTTGCAGTTTTCGAATTAAATTTCTAAACTTATATAGTTAATATATTCTTGTATTGACAACTTCTTAATGCAACTAGTTTTTTTATATTAATTGAATTAATAGTAATTATTACTATACTTGCAACAATAATTATTAATATATTGTACAAGCTAAAGTTTTGCAGTTGCAAGCTTAGCTTTAAGTTTTAGAAATTGTAGTATATTTGTATTATTAATATATTGCATAATAGTATTTGTCGAAATAGACAATATAGATTTGTTTTCAAAATTAGATATTTCGATATTTTTTTTGTTTTGATTAATAGCTATACTAGTATTAAGATAATTATTTTTGTCTAATTCTTAAGATATATTATTTGCATAAGTTTTTTTATATAGCTGATTATTAATAATATTCTGAGAATTAATTGATTTTTGAGTACATTTAAGCAAACAAGTTACTAATAATCTGTTAATTATTGTTTCTAACTAAACAGCTTTGTTTAGACAAAGCAATTAGAACTGTAAAGTAATTATTATTATTTTAAATAGAGCTATATAGTTAAGCAAGTTAAGTTAGATAGTATATATAATAGTAATAATAGTATTTGTAGTAGAACTAATTGCTAAAAAACGCAAATGCAAAAAAAAATTTGCTTTCTATAAGATATTTTTTTGCTTGCTATTAAGAAAGAACAATACGCAGATAGTATTTGCTAATTCGATACTAGTTTTGCTTAAATCTAGTTCGCGCAATTCTTTGTTAAACACGCACTAACGTACGCTGGACACGCTATTGCGAAGTAGATCTAGTATTGCAAGATACGTTTTACACTAATTTCTTAAATTTAAAATTAGTATTTTTTTGTATCTGTCTTATTATCTTTTAAGAATCTAATTATATCTTTTTTTGTTTCGAGAAACAACAATAGATTTAATAGAATTATCAAACTAGAATAAAATTTATTGTAGAAAATATTGTTAATTGCAGATTTGTTTATTAAAAAAAGATAGTAGTTAACAATTTTAAATAAGATAAAAAAAGAACTTTCTATATTTAAAAGTTAATATTTAAAAGAATATTAAAAGATACAATCTTATCTAATTTTTAAAAGCTTAAATTATATATAAGATTCTAAATAAGTAACAACTTTTTATCTTATTAAAAAGAAAAACTTAATTATTATTTTAAGTACAAGATTTGAAAAAAAAATATTTAGTATATCTGATATAGTTTAAAAGACAATTTTTTCTAAGTTCTTTTATCTTGTTAATAGAAAATTTTTAACAATCTTTTTTTTTGTATTTTATTTTTTGTTTTTGTTATTAAGTTTGCAGATTTCTTACTATTGTACTTCAAATTTGCTATTGCAATATTTGTATTAACTTTTTTAATTATATAGTATAGTTTTTTATAATTTTTTTATTATTAATTTTAACAAAATTTAATTACTTTCTTAAATTATTCGACAGAAATCTTAAAACAATTAAAGATTTACTAATATACTAAATATACAAATTAACAAAAATACTAATAATATTGTAGATTTGTAAAGCAATAGATAGTAGATAGTATTAAAAATTAATAAAATCTATATATAATATATAATAATTAACTCTTACTATAAAAAATAGTAAAAAATACTTAGATACTCAAATATTGTTAAACTTTAAAATAAAGAACTATATATTTCAAATCTGTAAAAATATTAATATATCGAAATAAAAAAACATATATATAAAATAATAAATCTCTGCAAGAGAATCGCAAATACTAACTCAAACTTTCTTATAATTTAAGTATAAAAAAATAGTTTTGTATAGTATAAAAAGTATCTAAAAAATATCTAAAAAATATCTAAAAAGTAAATTAAAATTTAAGTAATTCTAAAAATATTATAATTAAAAGTTAGATATACAAAACTCGAAAAATTCTCGTAAAAAAATCTATAATTAGAAATTTCTAGTATTATAATTACAATATAAAGCTCTGTACAAAGAACTACTTTTTATTTGCTATTTTTATATATATAAGTATTTAGATAACTTAAATATTCTATATACAATATAAAAACAAAAAGTCTACAACAATATTGTTTAACAATATTAGTTTTTTCTTATTTATATATTTTTTTACAAATATTATTTATTCTTCTGATCGAATAGCTAACAAATCTACAATTATTGTTTTATTTATAAATTGTTTAATACTAGACTTTAATACAAAATTGTAGTTTACTTTCTTTTTTACTCTAGATATAAACAGAAAAGTCTTTCTTTTTCTTAATAATATTAAGTAAATAAAGAAATAATATATATAATAAAGTTAATCTTAAATATAGAAAAAATTCTTTTGCTTAAAAGTAATATATTGCCTTAAAACTTAATTGTAGAAGCTAATCTTAAAATATTATTTAAAAGAAGAAATATTAAATTGTATAAATTTAAGTTTCTTATATTTGTGCTTATATACTAAGCAAAGCCTGTAAAAAAACAAGTTAGTAACAATAATATCAAGACTACAAATAGAACAAAACAAAGAAATAATAGCAACAATATATAAATTCTTAATTTGCAATAATATTGCAGCGTTAATTTAATATTAAATTAAAAAAATATTATATTTCAATTTATTAGATTTGTAGATTTGTTGTTCTAATTAAAAAAAAATTACTAAAAAAATTAAAATATTTTAAATTAATTAGCTGTATTTAATAAATAATTTCTAACTTTTTTTTACAAAAAATATTGTTTAGCAGTATTCTTAAAATAAACTAAATATTTTTTTTTAGCAGAAATATTTTCTTTATATTAGTAGTATTAATATAATAAGTATAGTTTTTAAAAAAACAATATTTATTTTTGTCGATTTAAATATTGTAGTTTCTAGAGATAGTATACTTTTAAACTATATTTTAGTAATAAAATTCTATATATAGATTTAATTGCTTTTTTATCTATTAAAAGCTTAATATAATAATTGTATCTTTTGTCTATTTTAAATTTTCAAATACTTCGAATTCTTAAAAATATTGTAAATTAATATTTTTATTTTTATTTTGCTATAAAAATAGCTAAAAATAAGTTTCGAAAATAGCATATTAAGATAATATTTTTTAATTAACTATTATCTAATCTAACTAGTCTAATATATTTAAGTAATTGTTAAATTTCTCGATAAATTTTTAGAAATATAAATTTTATTTTATTTCTATTTGTTTTATATATTAAGCTTTAATTTATAAAACTATTACTAACAGCTAAGTTAATATAGTATTTAACAATAGATATAACAATATCTCTTAATTAAGAATCGAAAATACTGCAATATAGAATCGAGAGATTATATAATATTAATTAAAAAATATATAGAGTAAAACTAATATTACAATAGTATTGCGAACAACTTTTTGTATAGATTAAAATCTAAGATATATTATTAATAATCTAATATAAAAATAGTTGTTTAAAAATTTAAAAATCTAAAATACTACAATATACTCGAATTGTTCTTAAATAATAAGAACAATTTTAAAAAACAGTTTTTATATAAGAATATTTAGCTCTTTAAACTTTAAATATATTATATTCTTAAATCTAGAATTAATAATATCGAATACAAAAACAAATTTAATAAACAAAATCTAATTTATTTTTAATTTAATAGTAATAAAAAGCTTTTTGTAATTAAAGATAGATATTAGTTCTTTCTAGACTGATTGTCGAATCGGATTTTGGTTTCAACTATTGGAATCGATTCAATTTGTCGGAATACTATAATCGATCTAGTCTAGTGCCGGCACTATCCGGTCCGACACTATTCGACCCGATATTATATAATTGGTCCAAATAGCTTCAATCAATATATATAGATAGACTTTGCTCCAACTTCTATATAGTAATTAAACGTTCTACTATCTATTATTTTGACAAATTATAAGTTCGAAACAGAACAAGAAATTTATCTGTTTGTTAATTAGAATATTTAAAATATAGCTAATAGATCAAACTAACAATAAATTTACAATTACTATTATTAGCTAAGTTCTTGTTAATTTCGAATATATAGAAGTTAACAATTAATTATCTCGATATTTAGATTAGTCTTTAAGAATCGAAATATCAATACTATAATATTGTCGAAACAATAGTTGAAAGATTATTGAAACTTGTCGAACAATTAATCTCTTAACTACTCGAACAATTGAAATTTTCAATTATTAACAATTGATAATTGATATCTAGTTGAAGATTCTAAACACAAATATTTTACTAAAAGAACTAATATAAATTGTAAAAATAATTAAATTTATTTTATTTGCAACTTGTTGTTTTTGTCGAAGAATACTAATTATTTTTAATAGATATTTATTAATAGTAAGCTCTAAGAGATCGAAGAATTAATTATATAACAATTATACAACTAAGAATTAATAATTAGATAGCTAATAATTAGTCGAAGACATATTATTAAAGCAAGACAAGATTCTACTTTAATATATTAATAAAAAAACTAAATTATTTAGTTTTTTTAATCTTTGATTTTCTATCTATTGCAAAATTCTCTTATTAATAATCAAATAAGTTAACTTGTTAGCTTAATAACTAAAACAAGTACTAGTTAATTTTCTTTACTACAATATACAAAACAAATTAGTAAACTAAATTGCAAATATACTTTAAAGATCGAAATAATTTTATTAATTATTTTAAAAGTAGTATCTAGACGCAATTCTTAATTAAATAGCAATTAATTTTGTTTAAATAGAATTAAAAAAAATTTAACTATTACAAATATACAAAAGATTTAGATTAAAAAGACTAATATTTAGTCTTATTAAAATAAAAAAACTAAAAAGATCGATTTAACAATTGCAAAAATACAAAATAGCGTAGCTATCTCTATAATTGTTAAAATTAAAAAAAAGATTAAAAAGATTAAGTAACTTAATTAAAAATAAAATTGTTCTACAATTTTAAGCAAAACAAAAAAATTTGTTAATTTAGAAAAACTTTTTATAAGTTTAAGCAATTATTTCGAATATAGTATAATACTTTTGTAGTATTTTTTAAAAAATACTACTTTTGTTTATTGAACTTCGATTTAAGTATTTTTATTAATAACTTTACTATTATTGCTATCTATATAGACAATTTCTTAATTGTTAATACTAATAGAAAGTTTATCGATATTATTAGAAGAATTCTTGTTAATTAATTTAAAATAATTGATTTAGATTTTGTTTAATAATATTTAAAAATCGAAATTAAATACAATCTTGCAATTTAAACTTTCTATTTAAGTTAAAAAGTATATCTAGAAAAGATACTAAAAAATTATAGAATATAGAAATATAAATTAGTTGTTACTTCTATAAATATATTTAAAATATATATTATCGACTTAAATTATATTGTCGATTCAGATTATTATTATATCTATTAATTGACAATTAATTCTCTTATATATACAATACTAAATATTTAATTAAATATTACTTTTGTTGTTTTAGTAGTAAACAGATATATTTTTAATTTTATCAATATTTATTGAAAAATTGTTAAACAAATATTTTGTTATTTTCGAGATATTCTTAATCTTTGTTTTATCTTCTGTAAGAGTATTTGTTCTCTATTAGACTATATTAATATTAACTAAAACAAAAATCAAAATATTTGTTGTTTTATTTTTAAATATATTTTTAATCTAGAGAGTATTGCTATTAGTTAATTATCTAAATATTAATTAATTGTTGCTCTTTTTATTTGCGAAGTTAAGTATATTAAGCAAATATAGATTGTTAAAAAAATTGTTTAACTTCAAATATTGTTAAAGCAGTTGCAACTATTCTATTTATTTCTATTGCTATTATTTACGTCTAGAACTCTTGTTGTTATTAAGATTTTTTTTTGATACTCTTAATATTATATTTAGTTGTTATTGTTATTCTATTGCAACAATTAGAAAATTATAGCGTTTGCTAAAAATCTCGCGTAGCATATTTAAACAAAATATTTAAATATTTAAATTTAGTTTGTTTGCGAAAAGATTGCAAATAATTAGATTAAACTAAAATATATTTTTATTAAAAAACAAATAGTTAATAAACTAATTAAAGTTCTCTTTTATAATATATTTAAAATATTTCGACAAATTTTTAAACTAACTTAATAACTAAACTATTTGTAATTTCGAATATAGATATTAAACTTAATTATCTAAACAACTTGCAACTAGATAGTTGCTATATCTATTATTGTCGATTTTTATATTGTTTATTCAAATCTATATCTATTGTTTTTTTTGTTTTACTAATAAAATTATCGAATATTATCGACAATATCTATATAATTTTTTGTTAAAATTTTGTTTTTTATATATTTTTCGAGTCTTAGAATATCTCGAACGCGTAGATATATATATATTTGTATATAAATTGCTAACAAAGAACTTTTATATACTTTTTTACTTTTGCTAGAAAGATGCTCGAGATTTAATAGTTTTAAGATAGACTTCAAACTTAATAAAATATAATTTATAATTTATATAAAAGCTGATTTCTAAATTTAGATTAAATAGAAGTATCGAAATACTATAATCGATTTAATCTAGTATCGATACTATTTAATCCAATACTATCTGACTCGATATTATATAATTGGTCCGGATAGCTCCGACCAATATATATAGATAAGCTTTGCTCCAGCTCCTACATAGTAACTAAGCGTTCTACCACCTATTATTTTGACACAATTCGACAATTTCAACATTAGAAATCGAATTAAAATTCGAGTCGATTTCTATTTTTTTGAAATCGAATTGCCAAAAATTGCCAAGAATTCTCAAATTAGTATAAAATTAGCTTTTTTGAAATTATTTTCTAGATAATGCACAATAGTAATATATAATATAAAAACAATCTATTATATTTATTAATTAAATTAAATAGATTAATTATTTCTATTAAATTATTAATTAATTATTACTAAAAATAATTAATTATTACTAAAAATAATAAATTATTACTAAAAATAATAAAATTTACTAAAAATAGTAGTCTTAACAATTCGAGTCGATTTTTTCGAATTAGATTTTAATTTCAACTTTAGAAATTAACTCGAATTGTCGATTTCAACATTAGAAATCGAATTGACTTTTCGATTTCAACTTTCGAAATTAATTCGATCCGATTCGGATCGAGTACTCGACCCGAACTCGATAACCCGATCCGACGCAATCAGTCTAGTTCTTTCTATATACAAACTTTTAAAATACAACAATAAAAGCAATTGCAAGTTTTAATATTAAATTAAAAATTATTTTGCTACTATTTATAAATATAATATTAATTTTATTTATAATTTGTATTTAATTAAAGCAGTTCTTTATTATTAAATTATTGCAATAAATTGTTGATAAAAGTTAAAATATAGATACAAAAAAAATTATTAAATCTTTGTTATTCTTAATTTAAGTAAAGATTTCTTAATTTAGTTAAACAAAAGAAAGACTAATTGTATTAATAATATTAAAGAACTCTAATCTATACAATTCTAATATAATAAGAAAGATATTTGTTTTTCGATTCTACTCTGTTAGAGTTATTAAAGCTAAAATAGTATAGATATCTATTAAGAATTAATAAGTATTGTAAAACAAATTAAAACTATCTATAAAAATTATAAAAAATATTAAATAGTATTTTATAGATTCTAAATTAATTGCAGTCTTTGCTATATTGTTTTTTTTTGTAGACAAATACTATAATAAGATATTTACATTTATATATTAAGAGTCTTAAATTAGTATATAAAGATACAAAAAAACTAAAAGAAATTTATTTGTCTTTAATTTTGTTATAAATAATATTTTTAAGTAATATAGAAAAAAAAAATTGTTATAACTAAAATCTTAAAAATTATTTTTTGTTTTGCAGAATTTTTTGTTATCTTTTGTTTGTTATATTAATTTTTTTGTTTTTTAAGTAGTATTTTTCAAATTTGTTGCGTATACAATATAGTTGTTTTTTCAATTATTTTGTATTTTAAAAAAGTCTTCTTATAGAGTTCTCTTAATTATATTTAATATTGTTTAATTATTATTTTTTTGTCTTTAGGTTGTCTTTAGTATTATTTACTTGTATATTAAAGTGCTAACTTAAAAATATAAAGTAAATTAATATATTGTTGTAGAGTTGTTAAACAATAGATAATATATAAATTGAAAAAATTTAAATATAATATGTTTAACAAAAAAATTAGAAAAAAGTACTTAATTGCTTAAATATTGTTAATCTACAAAATATTTTAGTATTTTTAATAAATATATTATTAAATAGAGTTCTACAAATATTTTAAACAAAATATTAATTATAATTTAAATACTTTTAAGTAAAGATTATAATACAATAGTTTAAGCAATAAATAAATAAAAAATTAATAAAATACAAAATTAATATCGAAAATATTTTGTATTAATTTTGAGATTAAATTTAAATAATATTTACTATTATAATTTTAAAATTCTGTAAATTAGCTATATAATCTAATAATTCTTTTGTTATATTTAGATTTTTTTTGTTGTAATATATTCTATTTTCTATTTATATATACTATTATAAGTAATTCTGCATTTAATAGAGAAAAAAATAAGATAAAATATATATTCTTAATTATTTTAGTTTTTTGTTAGTAAAACTGATACTATATAGTCTCGAAGTATTTTTTAGATTAGTTCTAATAAAAATTTATTATTTATTAAAATTCTTTCTAAGTCTAAATATTAATACAAAATTACTTAGTTTTTTTAAAACTTTTCTAAAATAACTGTCTACAAAAATCTTTTTGCAGAGTTTAAAAAAAAGATATAATATAATTAGCTATAATTATTTAATAATAACAATATAAATAAAAATTTATTTTTAAAGTTTTGAAATTCAATTACAAATACTATTAGAAAGCGCAAAAAAAAATTTAATTAATTTTCGAAATTAAAAGATTATTATAATTGCGCAAATAAAAGTAAGTTTAATTTCTTTGAAGAAAAAATTGAGTACTAAACTAAAATTTGTTAGATTTATATTTGTAAAAAAAAAATTACAATAAAAAGATAGAAAAAATTATATAAAGTAAAATTGACTTTAATATTTTTTAGTACTATTTTAAAAAAAAAATTTACAACAAATATTAAATTAAACTAAATATTCTACAAAAACTTAATTAATTAAAATAAATATAATAATCAAATTATAGAGTTTCTTTTTAATATATCTAATCTTTAAACTTAATTTTAATTTTTAATTAACAATATCTTTTAGTTGTATAGATTAACTTTTGTATACAAATAAAACAATAATTTTTCTACAAAAATAACAAACAAGTACTAGAGCAAAAATATAATTATAAAAGTATATTAATTTTCTACAATACTATATTGTCGATTAAAAACTTCGAAAATCTTATTATTAATAACTTTGTTTAAGCAGAAAAGATTCTATTAAAAAATGCTAAAAAATACAGTATAAAATATGTTTTTTCTAACAACAATTCTAAGTTTTTGCAATTTATCTTTAAATAATACTGATTTTGTTTTACTAGATTAAGAGAAAGTAAGATAATTAAATATTTAATTTTTTTGTTTTTTCTTTGCTTATTATTTAGTTTAATATCTAATTATAAGTCTCTAAACTAATATTTTTAGAATAATCTCTTATAAGAGATCTATATTTAATTGCTTTAAATATATTTTTACAACTTAATTTAATATTTGTTTTCTTATATTTTCTAGCTATTTTAATCTATTAATTGAATAATTCAAATTGCTATCTATACTTAAAATATCTCTTAAAATTAATTTATAAATATCTTATATATGCAAGCTTTTTAATTAAATTAATTAACAAAAATATTTGCACTATAATTAAATTACTGTTAATATATTGCTAACAAACATATTTAATCTAAAAAATATATAATATTTATTGCAATCTCAACTAGAAAACAATATTTACTTAGCAACAATTTAAAAATAATTGCAAAAATTATAGCTATTAGAAAATAAATTTCTATATTTAATTTCTCTTTGCAAAGTATAAGAGCTTTAGCTAATAAATATTAACAAAAAATAGCAGTCTTACAGCAATAGTTATACTACTATTGTTTTAAAATAAATACGATCAATAATACTTAATATATCGAGATTTAATTACAATTTTACAACGCTTTTTACTGAACAATAGTCGAAATATATTTATTGCTCTTTAAGAAAATCGATTCTCTTCGAACAAGGCTTATGTAACGGTTCTCCGGCGAAGACCAATTTATAACGATTCTTAAGTAGAATAGCGTTGGACAACCCTAGTCCGAAACCTAAGGGGCCCGCTAAGGTACAGACTAAAACATCGATGAATATCGCAACATAACTGCTTTCCGACGCATTTGCAGGCGTTTAATCCAGAACTACGTTTAAAGTGACTCCTTATAACCAGGGTCGACAGCAATTTACTTTGGTCGCAGAGACTTGCATTTGGTGCCCGGGTTTTCAGACGATTCCGCAACCGTCCGTTGCATTGCGTGTTTGTCTCGAGATCGAACGTGTATGCGCATTCGGTATGGCCTGGATTGATAAGCAGCTTGAGCCGACATCCGCTCACCTACTCTACCTCATTCTATCGATATTCCTTATCCTCTACGCCCTGTTCTCACAATTCATCCGGAATCGGCTTCACCTTTCTGAGCCGCCTTTGGCCACTCTCGTTGGTATTGCATTTGGCCCGAGGGGAGCTGGCCTGTTTGATCCAAAAAGTTGGGGATGGGAGGACAATGTCACACAGGAAGCATCACGGATTATAGTGGGGGTGCAGGTGTTCGCAGTTGGGGTGGAGCTACCGAGGAAGTACTTCAAGCGACATTGGAAGAGCGTTGCCATACTGCTCGGACCCGTGATGACCTACAGCTGGCTTGTTACCGCCTTATTGATCTTTGGAGTTCTCCGGACCGAGTTCAGTACTGCACTAATCATCAGTGCATGTCTCACGCCCACGGACCCTGTTCTCGCTGCCAGTGTGCTCAACGCATCTCAGTTTTCGAGTAGAGTCCCAAAGAGGCTACGACATATGCTGTCGGCAGAGTCAGGTTCCAACGATGGTGTATCATTTCCACTCTTATACGTGGGCCTGTATGTTCTAATCGAGCCGACCGCAGCTTCTGCAATCAAAGAGTGGATCCTCGATACGATCCTTTGGAAATGTCTTTTTGGGACGCTTATCGGCCTATTCGTTGGCGTGTGTGCAAATCGCACCCTACGGTTCGCTCACGGCAGCGCCTACATAGCGACCTCGTTCTTCTTTGTGTTCTACTTCTTGCTCGCGATACTATGCGTTGGTATCGGCAGTACACTCGGTACTGATGATTTCCTTGTCTCATTTGGAGCCGGTACTGGTTTTGCCTGGGATGGATGGTTTGGCAGCAAGACCAAGGAGACAAGATTACCGGAAATTCTGGATTTGATGCTGAACTCTTCGATGTTCGTCTATTTTGGGGCAATAATTCCCTGGTCTGAGTTCGGTTCGAGCGTCCTCATACCGCACCTGACGGTCGGCCGACTCATTGGTCTTCTTATCTTGATCATCTTATTTCGGCGCATCCCTATTGTCGTAGCCATGAAAAGATTTATACCTGATGTTAAGACATATAGGGAAGCGTTGTTCTGTGGTCATTTTGGTCCGATGGGCGTTGGTGCCATCTTCCTTGTTATTGAAGCTCGCGCACAGTTGGAAACGGGCACCTCGTTACCGCTCCCTCATCCACCACTCCATCATCCGCACCAGACGGCAATTCTAACCATTTGGCCCGTAGTCTGTTTTATTATCCTGGGCTCTATTATGATCCATGGCTTGTCCGTTGCTGCAATAAGCATAGGTGGTCATTACTCCCGGGCCGAAGGAGAGCGAGCGCCACTCATCGGAGGCGAGGTCGACGAGTTGGATGGCATGGAGCACGAAGGAGGGGCTGGCGAGGTGAGAAAGTTCCTCGAATGGTTTCTGCACTCGTCTCGAGGCCTACCAAGAGTATATATGCTAATTGCCCCGCTTCAGTCCGATTCCGACTTCAGTGATCAGGCTAGCCAGATATGAGCATGGCCGTGCTGGTTCCGCTTAAGCAGAGAACATCGCAGCTTCTTCCAAGCAAACGAATACATCTGGTCGTCCTTCATATCGGACAACCTTAAAAAGTCGGGCAAAAGTCCTCTCTGGCAAAACATACCGGCACTCTCGCATCTCTCGAGCACGAGGTACGAGGTCGGATCCTCCTCTCGAGACTCCATATTCTCCAACAAAACAGCTAACCTTTGCGACTCAAGCCCAATGTATTTACCCTAGACTGGTGAGAAGGATACTATGATAATACTATTCAGTGTAAGTATCTACGGTCTTCCCACGATAGAAATATCTGATGAGCAGGAACCCCTGCAGTGTTTTCGATGTGCTGTCAAGAGGTGATGCACCTGTCCTTGGCGCTTCCTAGGCAAACTCGTTGCGACGGGCTGGCGAAAATGTTGTTGATCCGCGGTGACTCGTAGCAAGATAGGCATCTCGTTGCTTGACCACAGGATTTCTTCCGGAGAAGACGACGCAGACGGAACGTTGAATCGATCGGCCTCGAGAGCCCCCCTAGGAAGTGCATTGTGATAGTGCCTGGATTACAAAGGTCGCCTTTCAACAAGCCACTGAAAAGCAATAGATTGACCTATCTATGCGTGCGAATCGATTGAGTATCATCTATCTTGCTTTGCTTACGGCCCATCTTTTTGGAAATCACTGTGATTATGCTTGGCAGTTTGCGGTCCGCTGAACCATCTAACGGTTTGACGTCCACATTTGACCGGCAAGGCGGCCTGATTCAAGGAGATTAGTCCCGCACTCCGTTCAAGTCGTAGGTTTTGGAGGATTCTTTTCTCATGTGCACATGAGGTCCTCGGTACAGTGAAAGGGCAGTCAACCACCTCCATTGACACTAGTCGCGACACGACTCCACAATCATCTGTAGCATCAGTAGGCCGAAGTCGAATGCAGATTAATAACGTCCCAGCTGGGGAATAGGGATGCTGTGTTCTCTGATAGCTTCACGCTCTAAGTTAGTTGTGAACGTCTCACGAAACGCTCAGCCGTATGTCTGTTTCTTCCAACTGCATGAACCGCATGAACGACACGAGGCATGATTCACAGAGAGAGATATACCTGTAATCTAGAAGAATGGCTGTTGCAACGCCTTCTGATTATAGGATGCCCCTCGCCCTAGTCTAATAGGCCTTCAAGGACCGTGGGATTCTGAATTCGCCTCAGCATAAATGCTTTGCATCAGATCAGACAACAAAAGCCCAGATGTAGATCATCCTTCCGAAGGGAGTGTCAACCAAGCTATTGGACGTGGCTTCTCTCCGAAGAGTCTGACCGAAGGCCTTTGAGCATAGATCATTTTCGTTTTCGTGGAGACTTCTGTTACAGACCTGACCACAGATTCTTGGCGAATGAAGCGGGCCTTTAAGACATCGGCGTTCTAAAGTATAAGAGAGACGGGCTGGTGGATGATGTTTGAGAGCTTGGTCAGCCAATAAGTGCCTTGAAGGATATGTCTAAGGTGATAAGCGCCAACCTCAGCGTTTTAAAATCCTCGGCAGTGCATACATTTGTCATGATCTCTCTGGCATACGCTGACCACAACCGCAAAAGCCTATCCGACTGCCACATTCTTCATTCTATGTACAAAACCCCTCTTCTCCGGCATACACTCCTCACCCGATGCACGCAGCCCCTCTACCCTTCGACCCGTCCATATATCCATCTCCTCCAGCTTAACCCATTTCGTCCCTTTCCAGAATTTATATGCCAGAAGTAGAATGACAAAAGCGGGAAGTAAGACATAACTGATTACGAAGCTCGTGGCACTGAAAGGGCTCAAGAAGGCCGTGTAGCCTTGAAAGAAGATGAGGAATATGTTGGCCGCTAGAGCGGCGTAAGTGCCGTAGGGGTACCACATCGCTTTGAATGGTAGGTCGTCAACAGATTGACCTTGAGCTTTTAGGCCGTTGCGGAATCGTATATGAATGATTTCGATCGTGCCCCTGGAGGATGAGTATACGACAGATACGGCATGGCAAATTTTGACTTACCACACAATGAAGGTGGCGACACCAGAGAGAGTAATCAGCGCATCGTAGACTGTGCCAGCAGCATTCGAGACGGACAGGAAAGCAATGCACGCGACCAGGTTGGAAAGCAGCAATGCGACCCATGGCACCCCAGCCTTGTTCACCCTGCCCAGAATTCTCGGCGCCTTCCTGTTCCGCGCCATGAAAAGTATGGTCCGCGACGAGACATACAGCGATGAGTTACCCGCACTGAGGACAGCAATCACGATGACCGCGTTGATCAGTGACGCTCCAGCGTTGATTCCCGCATCTGAAAGCGCGATCGTGAGTGGCGACTTTGCGGTTTTGGAAGCCTTCGACAGAAGGCGTTTGTCGTTCCATGGGATCAGTATGCCGATGAAGAACATCATTCCAACGTAGAAGATCAAGATACGCCAGAAGACTTGACGGATGGCGCGTGGTACGGCTCGCCGTGGATTTCCTGCTTCACCGGCTGTGATTCCAACCATTTCTGTGCCGGCATAAAGTGTACCTGCGATGACAAAGGTATTGGCGACGCCATTAATTGAATCAGCGAAAGCGCCGGCTGTGGATGATTACTGTCAGCCGGCCTGCTGGGTAGACGAAGAGGGGGAAGCGTACGGCTGTGCCAATACTTGAAGCCGATTTTCTGAGGCCCTATGATTCCTCCACTGATGAAGATTGCAACAATGAAAAAGATGGTGATACTGATAATCTTAATCCTGCACCGGTTTCAGCATGTTCAATATCGCGGTAGACGTAGTGCCGGAAGCGTGACTTACAAGGACAGCCAAAACTCGATTTCTCCATAGGCCAGAATCCCAGCCATGCTGAAGCCAAGGAACACGAACCAGAAAATCAATATCCAAGCCCACTGCGGGACCACGTCCGTCCAGTACATAATCACCAGCGAGATTGCATTATACTCATTCGCAAGCACCGTAACCCACAAGTACCAATCTCTTTGGAGTCAGCATTGCTAGAAATGGATATCAACGCTCCGAAAATACCTACAGGCCCAGCCAAGAGCAAACGATAGAGAATCATCAACGAAGCGCGA